>OHAC01001030.1_pt1 | contig 27061 bp, 20 predicted proteins | sample 1577051 | NCBI WGS metagenome assembly OHAC01 (sample SAMEA3541499, study PRJEB24748) | human gut metagenome | biome: human gut; feature: human-associated habitat; material: faeces | place: China | collected 2012 | reverse complement strand
AGCCTCAATGATCTGGTAGGGAATATTACGAATATAGAAGTAAAAGAGCGTGTTCCTGACAGTGTGTTTGATCAGGCAGATCAGGTAGAGGTGATAGATATTGAGCCGGAAGACCTGATCGAGCGTATGAAAGAAGGAAAGATCTACGGTCCGGTGCAGGCAGAACGGGCGCTGGAGAATTTTTTCCGAAGAGAAAAGCTGGTGGCACTGCGAGAAATTGCACTTCGAAGAAGTGCGGTCCGGGTGAACCGGATTGCGGAGGAAGAGAGAAATATTCTGGGAAATACCGGCTATCATACCGGAGAACATATACTGGCATGTATTTCCGCTGCGCCATCCAGCGCCAAGGTGATCCGTACAGCAGCCAGACTTTCCTATGCTTTTCATGCCCAGTTTACGGCACTTTATGTGGAAACACCTGCCATGCAGGAAGCGGGAGAGAAGACGAAACAAACCTTAAAAAGCCATCTGGAACTGGCAAAGGCGCTGGGAGCAAAAATCGTAACGGTGTATGGTGAGGATGCAGCGTATCAGATTGCGGAATACGCGATCGTGAGCAATGTCTCTAAAGTGGTCATGGGAAGAACAAACCACAGGGGAATCTGGCGCAGGCCTAGGATCGAAGTGATGGAGAAGCTGACCCATATGGCGCCCAATATTGATGTCTATATTATTCCTGATATCCGGAAGGAAACGCATAAAAGAGAGGTGCAGATCCAAAGGCGCAGAAAAACGAGCTGGAAAAACGTGTTTCTGGATCTGGCTGAAATTACAGGAGTGATGGCAGTTGCAACACTTGCAGCTTACGTGCTGTGGCTTTTCAGACTGCCGGAATCCAACATTATCATGATTTATATTCTGGGGATTCTGCTGTCCTCTTATATTGCAAATAAGAAAATTTATGCGCTGTATTCTTCTTTGATCAGTGTGTTTGCATTTAATTTTTTCTTTGCGGAACCATATTTCAGTCTGAAGGCATATGACAAAGGATATCCGACTACGTTTGTGATGTTGTTTCTGGTGGGATTGTTCACAGCGACACTGACAAGGCGACTGAAACAGCAGAGCAGAGAAAGTGCCAAAAAGGCATACCGGACGGAGATTCTGCTCGAGAACAGTCAGAAGCTTCGAAGATGTAAATCGAAACAGGAAGTGTGGACTCAGGTGGCCGGGCAGGCAGGAAAGCTTTTAAATCTGTCTCTGATCATTTATCCGATGGAAGGATCTCAGATGTCAGATACGCCGCTTTTGTTTCCAAGAAAAGGGATGGATATGCTGCATCTGAAAACCTGTATCAACCGGCAGGAGCTGGCAGTGGCACAGTGGGTGGCGGCGAATCATCATCGTGCGGGAGCATGTACGCACACACTGCCTGATGCCAAAGCCATGTATCTTCCGATCCAGGATGCAAGAGACGTCAAAGGTGTGATGGGAATCCTTCTGGAGGAAAGGCGGCCGATCCAGGAGTTTGAATACGGACTTTTAATCGCGATGCTCAATGAAACAGGAGTAAAGCTGCAGGATACATTTCTGGAATGAAAAGAGTGACTTACCTCCATAAATGTGATAAAGTTAGAGTGTTGTCAAAAAGACAGCAGAATCTAATGAAAGACAATGGAGTTAGCATATGAACCTGTTAAATATTGAACATATCAGTAAAATATATGGAGAAAAAATAATTTTTGATGACGCGTCTTTTGGAGTGCAGGAGGGAGACAAGATTGGGATCGTTGGGATCAACGGGACCGGCAAGACGACTCTTCTGCGGATGATCGCGGGAACAGAGGTGCCGGATGATGGACAGATCATCCGGCAGAATGGCATGAAGATTGCCCATCTGACTCAGAATCCCGTATTTCCGGAAGGCGCGACTATTTTATCTTATGTGCAGAGTGTGGCAGAAGATATGGAGTGGAGAGTACAGAGCAATCTGAATACACTCGGAATCACGGATCATACAATGAAGATCGAGCATCTTTCCGGCGGACAGAAGAGAAGAGTGGCGATGGCAAAGGTTCTGGCAGAGGACTTTGATCTGCTTCTTCTGGACGAGCCTACCAATCATCTGGATGTAGATGCAAAAGACGAGCTGAAAAAAGCTCTCCGGGAGTATCGTGGAAGTATTCTTCTTATCTGCCACGAGCCGGAATTTTATCAGGATGTGGTAAATGAAGTCTGGGATATGAGCAAGTGGACAACCAAGATATTCTGATAATGGATATAGATATATGGCAGAAAAGACAGATATAATTCGAAAAGTACAATAAATGAGACATAAAAGATGACAGCATAAGGGCAGCAGAGTCTGCCGGACAGAAATACAGAGGATGAATAAATGGAAGAAACACAACTGAAAAAATTCGGCATTGTGATGGAAGGCGGCGGGATGCGCGGTCTTTATACAGCCGGAGTGATTGATGTGCTGATGGAGAATGATATTTACGCAGACAGTGCAGTAGGCGTATCGGCAGGAGCTGTTTTTGGCTGCAATTACAAGTCAGAACAGATCGGAAGAGTTCGCCGTTACAATAAAAAATACTGTAAGGACAAGCGGCTTGCAAGTATCCGCAACTGGATCACAACAGGTGATATCTACAGCAAGGAGTTCGGATACAACGAGCTTCCTTGGAAACTGGATATTTTTGACAGGGGAACTTATAAGGAGAATCCTATGAAATTTACGGTGGTATGTACGGATATCAACACAGGAAAACCGGTATATCACCAGTGTCCCAACGGAGATGTGGAGGATATTGAGTGGATGCGTGCCTCAGCGTCTATTCCGGTTGTTTCCCGCCCTGTAAAACTTGGGGGAAAGCAGCTGCTGGATGGAGGTGTGTCTGATCCGATCCCGGTTGAATGGATGCTGAAACAGGGCTATGAGAAGAACATAGTGGTACTTACAAGAGACATCAATTACCGGAAAACAGCCAACCCCAGGATGATGATGTTTCTGAAAGCTGTCTTACATAAATATCCGGCGTTACTGAAAGATTTGGAGAAACGCCATATTCATTATAATGAAACTCTGGAGAAACTAGGCTCTCTGGAAAAAGCAGGCCGTGTCCATATCATCCGCCCAAGCCAGCCTGTCAAAGCAGCCATGATCGAGAGGGATGCAGACAATCTGGAGCGGATCTACCAGATGGGAAGAAGTGATATGGAGAAAGATCTGGAACAGCTGAGAGCATACCTGCACTGATATGGAACCGAGGCCGGGATAAATTTTTCCGTGTTTCAGGCAGGCGGAATACCAGGCAGTGGAGTAAAGTATCGTCAGATACAGGAAACAGGATTCGACTTATACCCCTTTCTATGTTATGATAGTAGATATCACTATAAGACAGGAAAGGGGTATTTTCATGGGGGAAAAACCTCAGAACATAAAACAAAAGAAACATATCAGTCTGGGTGTGCTGGCCCACGTAGATGCAGGAAAGACGACTTTATCGGAAGGCCTGCTTTTTAAATGCGGACGTATCCGCAGGATCGGGCGTGTGGATCACAAAGACGCTTATCTGGATACCTATGAGCTGGAGCGGGAACGAGGAATTACGATTTTTTCCAAGCAGGCAGTTTTTTCCATGGGAGATATGGAAGTGACTCTTCTGGATACACCGGGACATGTGGATTTTTCCGCAGAGATGGAGCGTACGCTGCAGGTGCTGGATTATGCGATCCTGGTGATCAACGGAGCGGACGGCGTGCAGGGACATACGCAGACTCTGTGGAGACTGCTGACACAGTATAAGATCCCCACATTTCTCTTTGTAAACAAGATGGACCAGGAAGGAACAGACAGGGAGGCACTTCTTGAAGAATTAAAGAAGAAATTAAGCGGAAACTGTGTGGATTTCAGTGGAGAACTGGAATGCTCCGGTGCAGAAGAAGCCGGGAAAAAAGAAGCGCCGGTTGATAACTCCGGGGAATCTCCGGTAGCTGAAGGAACGCAGCTGAAAGATGATGCCAGTGGGGCAGAAAAAGCTCATATGTCCGAAGAGAAGAACGATTCTGACGAGATCAACGGAACCGATGATTTTCTGGAGAATATCGCCATGTGTGATGAAGAACTGCTGGAAACATTTCTGGAAACCGGTACTATCCGGAAGAAAGACGCAGCGAAGCTGATCCTGGAGAGAAAGCTTTTTCCATGCTTCTTCGGTTCTGCCCTGAAAATGGAGGGTGTGGATGCATTTATCCACGGAATGGAAAGCTATATGGAAACACCGGTTTATCCGGATAAATTTGGAGCAAAGGTTTTCAAAATCGCAAGAGACGATCAGGGCAACCGACTTACTTATATGAAGATCACAGGTGGAAGCTTGAAAGTAAAAGAAACGCTTACCAATGCCGGAGGTAAAGGAATTCCGGAAGATGAGAGGTGGGAGGAAAAGATTGATCAGATCAGGATATATTCCGGTGCAAAGTTTGATATGATAAAAGAAGCAGAGACAGGAACAGTCTGTGCTGTTACCGGACTTACCCGGACTTATCCGGGCGAGGGACTTGGGGCAGAAGCGGAATCCAGCATGCCGGTTCTGGAACCTGTTCTGAATTATCATATCATCCTTCCGGAAGGCTGTGATGCCCACAAGATGCTGAAAAGCCTGAAAGAACTGGAGGAGGAAGAACCGCAGCTTCATATCATGTGGGATAAACAGCTGGGAGAGATCCACGCCATGCTCATGGGCGAAGTTCAGATCGAGATCCTGAAGCATCTGATCTGGGATCGTTTTCATGTGGCTGTGGAGTTTGGAACAGGAAATATTGTATATAAAGAAACCATCGCTGCACCTGTGGAAGGGGTGGGACATTTTGAGCCGCTGCGGCATTATGCAGAGGTACATCTTCTTCTGGAACCAGGAGAACGGGGAAGCGGACTTCAGTTTTTTACAGCTGCAAGTGAAGATCAGCTTGACCGCAACTGGCAACGTCTGATCCTGACCCATCTGGAAGAAAAAGAGCATCTGGGTGTTCTCACCGGTTCTCCGATCACAGATATGCAGATCACGCTTCTTACAGGCCGTGCTCATCAGAAGCATACAGAAGGCGGAGATTTCCGTCAGGCTACTTACCGTGCAGTCCGACAGGGACTTAAAAAAGCGCAGACTGTACTGCTGGAGCCATACTACAGCTTCCGGCTGGAGCTTCCGGCAGAGAATGTGGGAAAAGCCATGACGGATATCCAGCGTATGCAGGGAAGCTTCCAGGGACCGGAGACAGAGGGTGAGATGGCTGTGATTACAGGAAGTGCGTCTGTGGCAAAAATGCGCGACTATCAGAGTCAGGTAATCTCCTACACAAGAGGCCGCGGACGCCTTACCTGCACTTTAAAAGGCTATGAACCATGCCAGGATCAGGAAACTATCGCAGAAGAGATCGGCTATGATTCCGAGAGGGATCTGGATAATCCTACAGGTTCCGTATTCTGTGCTCATGGAGCTGGTTTTGTAGTTCCATGGTATGAGGTGGAGGAGTATATGCACCTGGAAGGCACAGAGATCCAGGAATGGGATGATGTATATGATGATTCAGAAGAGGGAGTCGGAAATGGTGCAGGAAGTGCATCAGCAGGACAAGGCAGAGGTTCTGACAGTACGATTTCTGGGATTGGAAATAAATCCCGTGGAAAATACACTTCCATGTACGGCAGCTATGAGGACGAAAAAGAGCTGAAAGCGATCTTTGAGAAAACTTTCGGCCCTGTGAAATCGAAGAAATATAATAATAACAGCCGAAGCTTCGGAAATCTGGAAAGCAGCAGCTTTTCTGATTACGCAGGCAGCAGTGCAGGATCCCCTGCAGGTTCATCAGGTATCGGACTTCCGGAAAAGTCCGGCCACGGTGCCTGGAAAAACAGCAGTCCGGCGATCCACAGAGACGACTATCTGCTGGTAGACGGATGCAATATTATTTTTGCATGGGAGGACTTAAGAGACCTTGCACAGGCAGACTTTCATGCGGCACAGTCCAAGTTAATGGATATATTAAGCGATTACCAGGGAATCAAGGGCTGTATTTTAATTCTGGTATTTGATGCCTACCGTGTGGAAGGGCATCCGGAGGAAACGTTCCGGTATCACAACATTCACGTTGTCTACACAAAAGAAGCAGAGACAGCGGACCAGTATATTGAGCGCACTGTCCATAAAATCGGACGGAAACATAATGTAACAGTAGCAACCTCTGACGGCCTGGAACAGATCATCATCATGGGCCAGGGCGCAGCCAGGATCTCGGCCCGGGGATTTAAAGAAGAGATCGAGTCTGCGAAAAAGCAGCTTCGTGAAGACTGGAGCGAGCGCAGGGATAACACAAAGAACTATCTGTTTGACAACATGACACCGGAACTGAGATCTCATATGGAGGATATCCGGCTGGGAAGAAAGAAAAAAGAAGAAATATAATATTTATCGTTCACAGACTGCACATCTTCGAGAAAGGTGTGCAGTTTTTATATTTTCGGAAAAATCTATCAAAGACGCTGTAAAAACTGCACAAAACACATATGTACACTGTTATGAGCATATTTCACAAAAATAAAAAAACTTTTTGAATTCTTTTGCAAATAAATGGGAAAAGTAGTAAAATAAGGATAGAATCCTCAGTGAGAAACTCCTTGTCCGGATCTTATGCCTGACAGGGAGTTTTCATTAGAGCACAATAGACGCCACGGAAATAAAAGCAAAAAATATGAAAGGATGTGGAAAAATGTTTGAAACAGGCGAATATGTTGTGTATGGCCGTACCGGAATCTGCAAGGTGACAGGAGTTACCACAATGAAGATGGACGGTGCCTCCGGTGAGAGACTTTATTATGTGTTAAGGCCGGGAGGGGAGACAGAAGGGAAGATCTTTACACCGGTGGAAGGCGGCAAGCAGGTGCTTCGTGGAATTATCACGAAGGAAGAGGCAGAGAAGCTGATCAATGAGATCCCTTTGATAGAAACACTGAGTATTGAGAACGAGAAATTCCGGGAAGACAGCTACAAGAAATGTATCCGAACCTGTGAATGCAGAGATCTTCTCCGGATCATCAAGACGATCTATATTCGTAAACAGACCAGATTATCCCATGGCAAAAAAACAACCGCTACAGATGAACGGTATCTGAAAATGGCAGAGGATCACCTCTATTCTGAATTTTCCATGTTACTGGATATTCCCAAAGATCATATGGCAGACTATATTAAACAGCGTATAAAACAACAGAGAGAAGAAACAGAACAAGCCTGCGCTGTTTGACAAAGCAGAGTGTATCTGCTAAGGTATCTCTGGTAAATAAATAGTACTCCGGCACCGGGATATATCTGTGTGGATATCAGAGAAGGTGACGGAATAAAGTACAGAAAAGGAGATGCCGTGAATTATGAGAGAACAGCTTACCCGCAAGGATGTTGAAAAAATAGAGCAGGAGATCGAACACCGCAAGCTGGTCGTACGAAAGGAAGCCATTGAGGCTGTCAAGGAAGCGCGTGCCCAGGGAGACTTAAGTGAGAACTTCGAATATTATGCAGCCAAGAAACATAAGAACCAGAACGAGAGCCGTATCCGTTATCTGGAGAGAATGCTGAAAACAGCGAGCATTGTATCCGATAATTCCAGGGCTGATGAAGTAGGAATGGATGATATCGTAGAGGTACTTTTTGAGGAGGACAATGAGGTAGAAAAGTATAAACTTGTCACTTCCATCCGGGGAAATTCCATGGAGAACCGCATCAGTATTGAATCCCCTATCGGCAAAGCTTTAAGAGGACACAGAGTTGGCGACCGTGTTGAGGTAAAGGTCAACGATGATTACAGCTATTATCTTGTGATCAGATCGATTGATAAGACAGGATCCGAGGATGAGGAAATCCGTGGATTCTGATACATGTGATTTGTGGGATATATGATCAGAAATGAAAATTCAGAATGTATTTACTGTACCATATATAGGACAATAAACGCCGCCGGTTATTAAGTGCAGAGCAGTTACGTACAGAATGGGTATGAGGTATCCGTCTGAGCTTAAGTTAGAATATTCAGTTAATGAAAAATATAATAAGACAGTTGATCTTTATAATGGGAATATCTCCCGGGCAGGATCAACTGTCTTATTTTTTTACACAGATTTTACATTCAGGTGGGGAAAACTTTACAAAGGACAGTTATCATGAAAAACGTCGAAATGAGAAATAGGAAATCAAACATATCAAAAAAGAGAAAGTGAAGGAGAGAATCATGGACTTTTTCAGCGTACTGGCATTGCTTGGAGGCCTTGCCATTTTCCTTTATGGAATGAACTTAATGGGAGACGGGCTTGCGAAAGTAGCAGGAGGAAAACTTGAGCGTATTCTTGAAACCCTTACATCCAGTCCGATCAGAGCCGTTCTTCTGGGAATGGGCGTAACTGCAGTGATCCAGTCATCATCTGCAACAACAGTTATGGTAGTTGGTTTTGTAAATTCAGGACTCATGAAACTTTCCCAGGTAGTGGGAATCATTATGGGAGCGAACATCGGAACAACAGTTACCTCCTGGATCTTAAGCCTTACCGGAATCCAGAGCGATAACTTTATCATCCGTCTTTTTAAACCGACATCATTTTCACCGGTGCTGGCTCTGATCGGTGTGGTTCTGATCATGTTTACAAAGAGCCAGAAGAAGAAAGACGTAGGAATGATTTTTGTAGGATTTGCAATCCTGATGTATGGAATGAGCGCCATGAGCGGAGCAGTAGAGCCGCTGGCAGATGTACCGGAATTCACAGGAATGCTTGTGAAATTTTCCAACCCGCTGCTTGGTGTTGTTGCCGGTGCAGTGCTTACAGCGATCATTCAGTCATCATCCGCATCCGTCGGTATCCTGCAGGCACTTTGTCTTACAGGAATGGTACCGTTCAGTGCAGCACTCCCTATTATTATGGGACAGAATATCGGTACCTGTATCACGGCGATTCTTTCAGCCATCGGAGCTAACACAAATGCGAAGCGTGCGGCAATGATTCATCTGTATTTTAACCTGATTGGAACGATTCTTTTTATGGCAGTGTTCTATACCGTCAATGCAGCTGTACATTTCTCGTTCATGTCACAGGCTGCAACACCGGCAGGAATCGCAATTCTGCACAGTGCATTCAATGTAAGTGCAACACTGGTACTGCTTCCGTTTGGAAAAGCACTGGAGAAACTTGCCTGTCTTACGATCAGAGACAAAAAGGAGGAGAAAGCAGCAGATCCGGATTTCATGATCCTGGAAAGCCGTTTTCTGGAGAAGCCGGCTTTTGCTGTTGAGCAGAGCAGAAATGCAGCAAAAAAAATGGCAGAGGATTCCCATAAAACATTATTTACAGCTCTTGATCTTCTGAAGCATTTCAGTGCAGAAGGAAAGAAGGAAGTAGAGGAATCAGAGAAAAAAGTAGACCGCTACGAGGATGAACTTGGAACTTATCTTGTAAAGCTGAACCAGAAGGATCTGTCGGTTCATGACAGCCACAGTATTTCCATCATGCTTCACTGTATCGGAGATTTCGAGAGAATTTCCGATCACGGCGTGAATATTATGGAATCCGCCCAGGAGCTTCATGAGAAAGGCCTTAAATTCTCAGAAAAAGCCCTCGAGGAGCTTCGTGTCATGGAACATGCTGTAGAGGATATCGTGGACATTGCATATAAGGTCTATGAGAATCAGGATGTACAGCTTGCACGTGAGATTGAACCGCTGGAAGAGGTGATTGATGAGCTGAGCAAAGAACTGAAATACAGACATGTTCAGAGACTTCGTGCCGGAGAGTGTACCATTGAGATGGGATTCATCCTTTCAGATGTGACTACCAGCCTGGAGAGGGTGGCTGACCATTGTTCCAACATTGGTGTCTGTGTAACTCAGGTACATGCAGATCTGTTTGATACACATCAGCATCTGAAACAGATCAAGCACAGTACAGATGCAAGCTTCTACCATGAACTGGAAGCAATCCGCGGACAGTACCAGCTGCCTCCGTTAACTGTTGAGGCAGAGACTGTGCAGGCTTAAAAAATAAATAAGTAAAAATGAGCATATGCCCTGGTTATCCGCGATGACGCAGATACCAGGGCTTGTGCAGTAAAAAGAAAATCGTTATACTGAAAACAAAAATTTAACAAATATCGGGCAGATGAGTATCTTCTGCTCCGGAAAATGAAAACGAACAGAGAGGTGTTGGTAAATGATCTACTGTGTGGAAGATGAGCGCAATATCAGAGAGCTTCTTGTTTATACACTGGAGACAACCGGGTTTGAGGCAGAAGGATTTGAGACCGGGGCAGAGCTTGATGCGGCTATGAGAAAGAGCCTGCCGGAGCTGATTCTTTTGGATATCATGCTCCCGGGCGAGGATGGATATAATATTTTGAAACGATTGAAAAGTGATACCAGGACAAGGGATATCCCGGTGATCATGGTAACAGCGAAGGAAGCGGAATTTGACAAGGTAAAAGGTCTGGAGGGCGGAGCTGACGATTATATCACAAAACCATTTGGAATGATGGAATTCGTAGCCAGAGTTAAGGCTGTTTTGCGCCGCTGTGCAAGACAGAGCGAGGAAAGAGAGCTTCACTGCAAGGGGCTGCGTGTAAATGTGTCCCGCCACGAGGTCAGCTACCAGGGAGAGGAGAAGGAACTTACCAGAAAAGAATTTGAACTTCTTGAGTATCTTCTGGAAAACAAAGGACTTGTCATGTCAAGAAATCAGATCCTCTGCCATGTATGGGGATATGATTTTGACGGGGAAACAAGGACTGTAGATGTCCACGTACGTACACTTCGCCAGAAGCTGGGTGAAGCGGGAAACCTTATTGAAACTGTGCGCGGAGTCGGCTACAGGATAGGAGATCATCTATGAAAAAAAAGATCCTGAATCATACAAGTGTAATGATCGTTCTGGCTGTCCTTGTAACATTTCTGGCTGCAAGCGTGGTGACATACAGTAAATTCAACACTTATATGCAGCGTGGAGTGAGAGAGGAAACCAGGTATATCTGTTTTGGGATGGAAGAGTACGGAGAAGCTTTTCTTACGAAAAAACTGGGAACAGTATCTACAAGCCGTGTGACGCTCATAGGAAAAGACGGAACTGTTCTCTTTGATTCTGAAGCGTCACCGGAGAAACTGGAGAATCACAGTAATCGTCCGGAATTTATCCAGGCAGAAAAAGAAGGACAAAGTGAAAGTATCCGCTACTCGGAGACTTTTGCAAAAAAGACTTTTTATTATGCGGTAAAACTGAATGACGGAAACGTGCTTCGTGTAGGAAAAACCATAGATTCCGTATATTCCACCTGGATATCAAGCCTGCTTGTTCTGGGGATTTTGATGCTTCTTGTACTGGTCCTGGAGTTTATTTTTGCACAGAGGCAGACAAAGGATCTTATCAGGCCGATCAATGATCTGGATCTGGAACATCCGCTGAACAATGTGTGTTATGAAGAACTGAGGCCGCTTCTTGTGCGGGTGGATGAACAGAACCGCCAGATCAGGCAGCAGGTAAAAGAACTGAAAGAGGCAGAACAGATCCGGAAGGAATTTTCTGCAAATGTTTCCCATGAGCTGAAAACACCGTTGATGTCTATTTCCGGCTATGCAGAACTTATGATGAATGGAATGGTTCCTTCAGATCATGTACAGGAATTTTCAGGAAGAATCTATCATGAGGCAGTGCGGTTATCCAATCTTGTGGCAGATATCATTCAGCTTTCCAGACTGGATGAGAGCAACAGCGAGGTTCCTTTTGAAGAAGTGGATCTTTATGAACTGGCAGAGGATGTGGAAAGCAATCTGAAGCATCCGGCAGAAAAGAAAAATATTTCCCTGGAGCTGGCCGGAAATTCTGAGAAGATCCAGGGCGTGCGACATGTTCTTTATGAGATGTTTTTCAATATTGCAGATAATGCAGTGCGCTACACAGAAAATGACGGACATGTTCGCATTATGGTAGGAAACCGTAAAGGACATCCGTTCTACTGTGTTGTGGATGACGGGATCGGAATCCCGAAGAGTGAACAGGGCAGGATCTTTGAGCGTTTTTACAGAGTAGATAAGAGCCATTCCAGACAGACTGGCGGAACAGGACTTGGTCTGTCCATAGTAAAACATGGTGCTACGCTTCATCATGCGCAGATTCATGTGGAAAGCGCGCAGGGACAGGGAACAAGAATGGAGATTGTTTTTCCGGAGAAAATGGGAAAATAACTGATAGGATTCCGTGATGAATTGTAGTATAATAAAGCATAAGGTTCGTAAAGCCGGTTGGATGAGGATCTGACCGGCTTTATGAATGCAGATCGGGAGATACCCGGAGAATAACAGGAGGAATAAGATTATGAAAGAGCCGGTTCTGGTAGTAATGGCAGCAGGAATGGGAAGCCGATACGGTGGTCTTAAGCAGATCGACCCGGTAGATCAGGAAGGCCATATTATCATGGATTTTTCCATTTATGACGCTGTACGCGCAGGCTTTAAGAAAGTTATCTTTATTATAAAGAAAGAAAATGAGCAGGATTTCCGTGATGCCATTGGTGATCGTTTAAGCGATAAGGTGGAGATCGTTTATGTGCATCAGGATCTGAATAACATTCCGGAGGGATTCAAAGTTCCGGAAGGACGCGTAAAGCCATGGGGAACAGGACACGCAGTATTAAGCTGCCTGAATGAGATAGGCGGACCGTTTGTTGTAATTAATGCAGATGATTATTACGGAACTCACGCATTTAAAATGGCGTATGATTTCCTGATCCAGGCAGAAGAAGATAGTGCTCCGGCTCAGTATATGATGGTCGGATACCGTCTGGAGAACACACTGACAGATAATGGCTATGTATCCCGCGGTGTCTGCGAGACAGACGAGAACGGATATCTTGCAGATATCAATGAGAGAACTCACATTGAAAAACGTGACGGCGGAGCAGCTTACACAGAGGACGATGGAAAAACATGGACAGCACTTCCTGTTGACGCACCGGTATCCATGAATATGTGGGGCTTCACCGGCGGATTCATGAAAGAGCTGGAAGCGCGATTTCCTGTATTCCTTGAGAAAAACATTCCGGTCAATCCGCTGAAGTGCGAGTACTTCCTTCCGTTTGTAGTAGATGAACTTCTTAAAGAAAAGAAAGCTACAGTAAAAGTGCTTACCACACAGGATAAATGGTACGGCGTAACTTATAAAGAGGATAAGCCGGTAGTTGTGGCTGCGATTCAGAGCCTGAAGGATCAGGGCCTTTATCCTCAGGGACTGTGGGACTAAGTGATTTTCACAGATCTGAGAGGAAGTCATGTACGAAACCTGGTTTTCTGCTATTGTGGAAAACAGGCAGCAGTGTTAAAATAAACACGAACGCTATAAACCTAATCTGAGGAGGAGAAAAACTATGGCAATTTTAGTAACAGGTGGAGCAGGATACATTGGAAGTCATACAGTTGTAGAGCTGCAGAACGCAGGATATGATGTTGTAGTAGTTGACAATTTGGCTAATTCCAGTGAGAAGGCTCTTGACAGAGTATCCAAGATCACAGGTAAGCCGGTGAAATTTTATAAGGCAGACATTCTGGATCGTGAAGCAATGAATAAGGTTTTTGACAGCGAGAAGATCGATTCCTGTATTCATTTTGCAGGACTGAAAGCAGTAGGTGAATCTGTTGCCAAGCCATGGGAGTACTACGAGAACAATATCGCAGGAACCCTGACACTTGTGGACGTGATGAGAAAACATAATGTAAAGAATATTATTTTCTCTTCCTCAGCAACTGTATACGGCGATCCGGCTATGATCCCGATCACAGAGGAGTGCCCGAAGGGACAGTGCACTAACCCATACGGCTGGACAAAATCCATGCTGGAGCAGATCCTGACAGATATTCAGAAAGCAGATCCGGAGTGGAACGTAGTACTTCTTCGTTACTTCAATCCGATTGGTGCTCATAAGAGCGGAACGATCGGTGAGAACCCGAACGGAATCCCGAACAACCTGATGCCGTATATCACACAGGTTGCAGTAGGAAAGCTGAAAGAGCTTGGCGTGTTCGGAAATGACTACGACACACCGGACGGAACAGGTGTCCGTGACTACATCCACGTAGTAGACCTTGCCAAAGGACATGTAAAAGCTCTCAGGAAACTTGAGGATAACTCCGGCTTAAGCATCTACAACCTGGGAACAGGTAAAGGCTACAGTGTTCTTGACATCGTTAAGAACTTCGAGGCAGCTACAGGTGTTAAGATCCCATACGTGATCAAACCACGCCGCCCAGGTGACATCGCAACCTGCTACTCCGATGCAACTAAGGCAGAGAAAGAACTCGGCTGGAAAGCAGAGAACGGAATTCGCGAAATGTGTGCAGATTCCTGGAAATGGCAGAGCCAGAACCCGAATGGATATGAGGAATAATTAATTACATAGAGAGATGAAAAAAAGCAGGCAGCTCTGAGGAGGTGCCTGCTTTTTGTAACCAGAATTCTGACTGTTAATAATATAATTTTTCCATATATTTCTGCTTTTGTTTCATGCTGCTGTGGACATAGATATCCATGGTGATCTTAACGGAAGAATGTCCCAGGATTTCAGACAAAGTTTTGCTGTCAAATCCCATCTCTGTGCACCTTGTTGCAAAAGCATGCCTCAGAGAATGGATATTGATATTGGGAATCTCGCATTGTTCCAGAAGACGTTGAAATTTTCGCTGTATACTTCTTGGCTCCATGCATTTTGTACTGGAACCTGTAAGCAAATATGCATCTGGCATGGACGCGATCGGCTCCAGTTTGGCCAATAAAAAATCAGGGATTGGAATATCCCTGAGAGATGAGGTGGATTTAGGAGAACCTATCATTAAAATTGTTTTCGGGGTTTCATCAGACTCACCTGTGTAGTCAAGGTTTTTTACTCGTGAGATCGTGCGCCTTATATGAAGAATTTTTTTATTGAAATCAATATCTGACCATCGGATTCCGCTGAGTTCGCCAACGCGGATTCCTGTATAGATACATAACAGAATGCCCATGGAAAATGCGGATGTATCTGTTGAGAGAACAGAAATCAGTTTTGCCAGATTTTCCTGAGAAATAAGATTAAAAGATCTGTCTGCTATTTTGGGATATCGAAATTCAAGCTGTGACATACTAAGATATCCCAGTTTTTCGCCATATCGAAGAATACTGTGGAACAGGATCAGGAGATTTTTGATCGTACGTGGAGAAAGTCCTTCCTGTTTCATTTTTTCAGAAAAAGCATATATGGAACCAGATGAAATATACTTTACCGGAACATTTCCAAATTCAGGAATAATATGCGTTTCTATCAGAGTTTCGTAGCAGGCATATGTGCTGACTTTTACTGTGTAACGGATGGAAAGCAGCCATTCCTGGCTGAGAGTGTGGAATATATATCGATTTCCGGATAACTTTTGAGGATTATTTTGGCATAAAACAGCAATTTTTTTCTTTTTGACAGCATCATATGTATGTCCATACAGATATCCATATTGAATACGTCCGTTTTTATCACGGCATTTCTCGTATCGTGCCTCCCATCTTCCGTCTTTTCTTTTTCTGATATTTTCCCCTTTTCTCGGCATAATCGTAGTCTCCTTTTCGCACTATTATAGCAAAAGTCTGACCACTTTTGTGACCACGAATAGTTGAAAAACATAGAATATTTACTCAAAATTTGCAGAACACTTGCCAGATATGCAGTACAGGTGTTAGAATAGCATCATCAAGTAATAAGGAGAAAAAACGAAATGTACGATTATCTTATCGTAGGTGCCGGTTTGTACGGCGCTGTCTTTGCTCATGAGGCGAAGAAGGCGGGCAAGTCTGTTCTTGTAATCGATAAACGCCCGAACATTGCTGGAAATGTATATACAGAGAAGGTTGAAGGAATCAACGTTCATAAGTATGGTGCACATATTTTCCACACAAATAATAAGAAAGTATGGAGTTATATTACACAGTTTGCTGAGTTCAACCGTTTTACAAACAGCCCGGTTGCCAATTATCATGGGGAGCTGTACAGCCTTCCGTTCAATATGTACACATTTAATAAGATGTGGGGTGTTGTAACACCGGAGGAGGCTGCTGCGAAGATCGAGGAGCAGCGTAAGGATGCTGGTATCACAGAGCCGAAGAACCTTGAAGAGCAGGCTATCAGCCTTGTTGGTACAGATATCTATGAGAAACTGATCAAGGGATATACAGAGAAGCAGTGGGGACGTCCGTGCACAGAGCTTCCTTCCTTTATTATCAAGAGACTTCCGGTTCGTTTGACTTTTGATAACAATTATTTCAATGCACTTTATCAGGGAATCCCGGTTGGCGGTTATACGAAGATGGTTGCCAATCTTCTGGATGGCATCGAGGTACGCCTTAATGAGGATTATCTTGCGAAGAAGGCTGAGTATGATGTAATGGCAGATAAAGTTATCTATACAGGTGCCATTGATGCATACTTTGATTATAAGCTTGGTACACTGGAGTATCGTTCTGTACGTTTTGAGAATGAGACTCTTGATAAACCGAATTTCCAGGGTAATGCAGCTGTGAATTACACAGATGTGGAGACACCGTGGACACGTATCATCGAGCACAAGTGGTTTGAGTTTGGTAAAGATGAGGACGGCAATGATCTGCCGAAAACTGTGATCAGCCGTGAGTACAGCTCAGAGTGGAAGCCTGGTGATGAGCCGTATTACCCGGTTAATGATGAGAAGAATGGACAGCTTTATGCACAGTACAGGGAACTTGCTGAGAAAGAGAATAAAGTGATCTTCGGCGGCCGTCTTGGCGAGTATAAGTATTACGACATGGATGCAGTTATCGCATCAGCACTGGATATGTGCGAGAAAGAACTTGCTTAATTATTAACAGATCCAAAAGACATAACAAATGATAAAATCCTCTTATATTTCAGATCGTGTAAGGAAATATAGGGGGATTTTGTCTATAGGGAGATTTCGCCGGAAACTGGAAGGGGAGAAAGACAGAATGAGGAAAGGAACAAGGATATTGCTGGCCGGACTGCTGATGCTGTCCATGAGTACATCTGTTTACGCGGATAAATCTGTTAAGAGAGAATTGCCGCAGGAGAGCACGGATTATTATATGACTGTGGATTCGGGAGGAATCGGAGTGGATATCTATCCTGAAACCAGTGATAAAAGTGAAAAAATTAATAATAAAACGGTGGAAGATGGAACGGTTTTGCATATTGAAGGTGAGACTGAGAAGAATGGGGAGACCTGGGGATATGCAGAATATAACGGCACACATGGTTATGTGCCGTTGGATGAACTGAGGCCGTCTACAGAAAATGAACTGAAAGCATCCGAAGTGGGAAATGGCACAGATTCTATCTCAGAGAAAGATGCTACGGAAACTTCAGCTGCATCCTCAGACTCCACAATAAAAGAAACCACAGAAGAGGAAGCAGAACCTACAGATTCAAAGCCTGTAAATGGTATAACAGCAAAGTCCTTTAAAGAGGACAGAACCTGGTACGGGAATCCTTTTGTCTGGATCGGAGCTGCGACAGTACTTGCAGTGCTTGGAATTTTAGGGTATCATTTGAGAAAACATTGATAAGATACCAGAAAACAGTTCAGATACATAAGAGAAACAGGAGGCTTATATGTGAAGCGATTACAGCTGATCAGAAAAAAATTACTTCCATTATTTATAAGTGCAGCAGTTGCTGGATGTCAGATTTCAGTGGCAGCTGCAGATTTCAGTGATACGTTGGCTGTCAGTGAAAACGGACAGGAAGATGATGTGCAGTGTCAGGCTGGAAATATAGATGATATATCCGGAGATAGTATATCCGGGAGCAGCTCATCGTCTGAAAATATAAGTGAAACAGGAGATAATACTTCAGAGATTTTCGGGACATCAGAAGATATTTCGGATACAGATGGTTTGGGTGCAGACATTTCAGATACAGACAGTTCAGATACAGAAACACTCTCACAGATTTCCGAAGAAGATAAAGCAGAGGATGAAAGAGAGAATACTGGGGAAACAATAAATACTGAGAACCTGGCAGATTCTCAAAACGAACTGTTCGGTGACGGAAACAGTGAAGCAGATATCACTGACGATGGAATAGATTATATCAAGGGGCGGCCCCTGACAGAGGAGGAAGAGAAGGAGCAGCTGGCTCCTTTTGATACACTGACATCTTATTCTACAGCTGTGGAGATCGGCAATGATACAGATGAGATTCCGATGGGAAGGGCTGTTGCTTATCCTTCTTACTATAATGCAGCAGAGCAGGGATATGTAACTCCAGTTAAAGACCAGGATCCGTATGGAATGTGCTGGGCATTCGGCATGGCGTCTCTTCTGGAAACCTCACTTCTGGCGCAGGGCCTTGGGACATATGATCTGTCTGAGGAACATTTAGCGTACTTTTTTGCAAACAGAAGCAATGACCCTCTGGGAAATACTGCCGGCGATGTAAATCATCATTATGGAACGGATGATTATGGAAATATTGATTATCATGAGGGTGGAAACGATCTTCTTGCATCAATGTTTCTCAGTACATGGTCTGGAATGACTACGGAAGATGAGGTGCCGCTGGCTACTGATGCTACCCATACCCAGAAAACCGGGGTTCTGCCGTCAAGATCAAGCGAGTATCACGCAGCAGCATATCTGAAAAATGCTTGTTTTTCGGATTATTCGGTTTCTGCCATGAAGAAGCTTCTTACAGCCAACCATTCTGTAACTGTTATGTATAATGCCCAGAATAAATACTATAACGCCAGTACAGGTGCTTATTCTTATCCGACGCGAACAAAGAGTGTGAACCATGTGGTAACAGTTGTTGGCTGGGATGATGATTACAAGGCTGCAAATTTCAGGTCTGCATCAAAAGTAACCTCTGACGGTGCATGGATCGTCAAGAACAGTTGGGGAACAGACTGGGGAAAAGATGGTTATTTTTATATGTCTTATGGGGATAAATCTGTCTGCGAGCTGGTAGCAGCAACGGCGACGGATCAGCCGGAATACTCCAATAACTATTTTTATGACGGAACTTCTGGTCTTGGTTCGATCAGCCTGTATTCAGGGGAAAAGCTTGCCAGCGTTTTTAAGGCAACTGCAGGCAAAGGAAAGGCAGAGACTCTGGGCGAGGTAACGCTTGCGTCCATGACTGCAAACAGTTCATTTACTGTGCAGATATATACCAATCTGAAGAAGGCCAGTGACCCTACAAGCGGAACGCCGGCTTATTCGAAACCAGTTTCCTGTAAACAGACAATGGCGGGGATTCAGACATTTAAGGTTCCGGAGGTGCTGATAAGCCAGAACAGTCTGTACTCTGTTGTGGTGACGAATGCGGCAAATAAAACTGCGAAATATTATGTGGAGGCCAGTGTGGATTACGGATGGTGCAGCTTTTCAGCTTCGATCCCGTCTGGACAGAGTTATATTTATCGCAGTTCCGGTAAAAAATGGTCGGATACCAAAAATTTCGGGCCAGCTATCACGCCACGTATCAAGGTTCATACAAAGACTCTGGACAGTGCGGCAAGGATGAGCTTATCATCCTCTTCCCTGTGCCTGTATGTAGGAGAGAAACGGACACTGAAAGCATTTGCCACAAGAAAAGAGATGACTTCCCAGGGAATCACCTGGGTGAGTTCTGATACGAATGTGGCGGCAGTCAGCAAGAGTGGTGTGATCACAGCGAAACATCCGGGAACTGCAATGATATCCTGTTACGGAAATGGTGCGAAAGGAATCAAGGCATCCTGTAAGATCATCGTGAAGCTGAAAAAAACTACAGGGATAAAAGTAGCGGGCAGAGCCTACAACAGGATAAGGATCGCCTGGTCAGCGGTGCCAGGCTGCAACCGCTATGTCATCTACCGTTCTGAAAATGGTGGAAAAGAAACAAAGCTCACTTCAGTAAAATCTGATATAAACAACTGGCTGGATACATCTGCAAAAACAGGAAGAACTTATACATACCGCGTTCGGGCTGCCTATGTATGCAGCGGTAAGACAACCGTATATGGAGCTCTTTCAGACAAAGTATCTGCAAAAGCAGAGCTGGGAAAAGTTACAGCAGTGGCAGAAGCAAGAAGCGGTCCATGCAATGTAGTTTCCTGGAACAGAGTTTCCGGAGCCGGCAGATACAGGATCTATAGAAAAACAGCAAGTGGCAGTTTTCAATGTATAAAGGAGGTAGAGAATACCCGGAATACCTATCATGATTTTGATATTCAGGGAATTACTTCGTACACATATGCAGTCAGGGCGTGTTGTCTTGTTGATGGAAAAAAAGTTTTCAGCAGCTATGTTCCGGGAGAGGAGATTCTTTCCTATCCTTCACAGCAGAAAATATCAAAAATTGTCAGAACTGCCTGCGGGCTCAGGATCTGTTGGAAAAAACAGGCGAAAGCAGACTGCTATCAGATTTACCGAAAGACAAAGAACACCTCCTGGAAAAAGATCGGAACAGTTTCCGGAGGGAAAATTTCCTCTTTTGAGGATAAGACAGCAAAAAAGGGAACAACTTATTATTACGCAGTGCGTGCCGGTGTAAAAATATCCACAGGCAAGGTGCTGTGCGGAAGCTACGCAGCCAAATCTGCGAAGCGATGAGTGCCATATAAAAAGAAAACTCCCGGTTTCATTCCTGATAAAAATTATCAGACAATGAAACCGGGAGTTTTTGGTTGAATATGTGTATGTATATATCAGGCAGTTACGTAAGAAGATCAGTCGTTGTTGATAACAACACCTTTCTGAAGCATTATATTTGCATAAAGAGCTTTCTCACCTGTGGAGATGATGCAGTAAGCTGTCTTAGCTTCATCATAGAATGCGAAACGCTCGATATTTCCAATTGCTTTTTCGCCACGCTCGTCATGTTTGGACACGATTTCTTTGTATGTATCCCAGATCGGTGTCTCAACATCATCGCCAGGCATTACTTCCATCAGGTTTACCGGATGCTCTACATAAGTATCAAGCGGGAACAGCTTCAGGATCGCATCAAGGATCTCCGGAACACCGTGTCCGTCGCAGCGGATGGTGATAGCGTTCTTTCCCATGGATTCTACAGGAAAGTTGCCGTCTGCGATTACAAGACGGTCACTGTGACCCATCTCGCATAATACTTTCAGTAATTCTGGTGATAAGATTTCTGGAATTCCTTTTAACATAGTTCATATCCTCCTAAGATAAATTGATCATTTACAGCATTGCAGAAATTATTGCATCAGGTCAGGCTTAAGATTCAGCTGCTCAGAGAATAATTTATGCAGTTGCCATATCTGCCGGTCATATCAGACGTTCCTGCCCGGCCACAGGTTTTTATATCTTTTATAGATTAATCTAACGGTATTTTATCTTCTTTTCAAGGCAATATTTTCCTTTAAATGATGAATATTTTATGGTTGACAGAAACGTTTCGGAGAGCTATGATAAACTCAAACAGAAACGTTTCGGTTTATGGACCGACAATAGATATTATTTAGAAAATAAACACAATATTCCAAGGAGGAAAAAGATTATGCCACTGGTTACATCGAAAGAAATGCTGTTAAAAGCACAGAAAGGCGGATACGCAGTAGGAGCATTCAATGCAGAGAATATGGAGATGGTGAAAGCAATCATCCAGGCTGCTGAGGAGCTGAAAGCTCCGGTTATGATCCAGACGACACCATCTACGGTTAAATATGGTACTGTTGAGACCTATGCAGCGATCGTTGCAGCTGAGGCTGCCAAGGCTTCTGTTCCGGTTTGCCTTCATCTTGACCATGGCAGCAGTTTTGAGCTGGCTATGCAGGCAATGCATGCAGGTTACACATCTGTTATGATCGACGGTTCCAAACTGGATTTTGAGGACAATATTAAAGAGACAAAGAGAGTTGCTGATGTAGCTGCTGCCCTGAACATTCCGTGTGAGGCTGAACTTGGTAAAGTCGGCGGTAAGGAAGATGATCTTGAGGCAGAGGCAGACACCAACACAGATCCGCAGGAAGCAAAAGAATTCGTAGAGCGCACAGGTGTTACTTCCCTTGCAGTTGCAATTGGAACAGCACACGGTTTTTATGTAGGAACTCCGGTTCTTGATAAAGAACGTTTAAGCGAGATCCGTGAAGTTGTTGATATCCCACTTGTTCTTCACGGAGCATCCGGTCTCAGTGATGAGGATGTAAGCGACTGTGTAAAACGTGGTATCTGCAAGGTAAACTTTGCAACAGAGCTTCGTGCGGCATATTCCAAGGCGGTTAAGGAGACATTCGCAGAGAATGAGAACACCATCGATCCGAAAGCATACGGAAAAAAAGCAATCCAGGCTGTAAAAGAGCTTGTTGAGGCTCGTATGAAAGTCTGCGGCTGCGACGGAAAGGCAGAATAAGTATTGCGGTAAAATGCAGATAATGAGGTGATAAGTATGGCAGCGACCATGAAAGATATCGCCAGGCGGACGGGACTTGGGCTTGCAACGATTTCTTCCTATTTTAATGGGGGAAACGTAAGAGAAAAAAACAGAGTAAAGATCGAGGAAGCCATCGAGGAGCTGCACTACGAGGTAAATGAGGTGGCCAGAGGACTTAAGACCAATGCCACCAAAACCATCGGCGTGGTGATTCCGGAGCTTAACAATACCTTTTGTGCGGAGATTATCACAGAGATGGAGGATGTCCTGAGAAGTCATGGATATGCGACCATTGTCTGTGACTGCCGTACAGATAAGAAGCTGGAGCGGGACGCAGTGGAATTCTTAAGCCGGAAACGTGTGGATGGCATTATCAACATGCCGGTGGACACAGAAGGCAATCACCTGAAAAAATTTCAGAAAACCGGGAAACCGATCGTGCTCATTGACCGTAAGATCCAGGAGATTTCCTGTGACAGTGTTCTTGTGGACAATGAGAAGGCGGCAGAAGATGCCATGAGAGTTTTTTTTCAGGCAGGACACCGCAAAATCGGGATCATCGGCGGCCCGGAGGAGATATCCACAGCGCAGGAACGTCTCCAGGGCTACAGAAGCGCATATGAAAAAGAGAATCTTCCGGTACAGGAATCTCTGATCTATCACGGCGACTATACCATTCAGGGTGGCGTGAACGGTCTGGAGAAACTTGTGGCGGACAATCCGGATATGACAGCTGTATTTGTCACCAACTATGAGATGACCATGGGGGCGGTGATCGGTGTCAATGAGCTGGCACTTAAAATTCCGGAGCAGCTTTCTATGATCGGGTTCGATAACCTGCAGTTTGCAAGGGCATGTAATCCCAAGCTGACTATCGTTGCTCAGCCTACACCAAGTATTGCAAGAGAGGTGGCCGGCATTATGCTGAAACGACTGGAAGAGGGAGATGCTGGAAATACGGAGCGGATTGCGGAGAAGCTTGACGCAGAGATTATTATGGGGAAATCTGTGCGTGCTATATAAGGAGAAGGAGAAATCACAATGAAACCATATTTACTTGGTATTGATATTGGTACCAGTGCCTGTAAGGTTGCGATCTTTGAGAAATCCGGAAACGTAGTGGCAGCAGCCAACGGCGACTATCCGGTATATTATCCGAGGGAAGGCTGGGCTGAACAGAATCCGGAGGAATGGTGGAGCGCAGTCTGCAGTGCAGTAAAAAAAGCTATCCGGAAAGCAGGTATTGTACCGGATGAGATCGCAGGCATCGGTATTGACGGACAGAGCTGGTCAGCGATTGCCATGGATAAAGATGGTAATGTTCTGACCAACACACCGATCTGGATGGATACAAGAGCACAGTCCATCTGTGACAGGCTGAATGAGGAGATCGGAGCAGATAAGATTTTTGAAGTATCCGGCAATTCACTGCAGCCGTCTTATACAACAGCGAAGATCCTCTGGTATAAAGAAAATATGCCGGAGGTTTATGAAAAGATAGACAAGATTCTGCAGTCCAACAGCTTTATTGCATATAAGCTGACGGGTGTTATGAGTCAGGATGTTTCACAGGGATACGGTCTGCACTGCTTTGATATGCGAAGAGCTGTATGGGATGAGGATATGTGCAGAAGGCTTGGAATTCCCATGGGATTTCTTCCTGAGATCTGCGAGTGCGACCATATAGTAGGAACTGTCACAGAGAAGGCAGCAGAGGAAGCAGGACTTGCAGCAGGAATACCGGTTGTTGCGGGTGGTCTGGATGCAGCATGCGGAACACTGGGGGCTGGAGTTATCCATCCTGGTGAGACACAGGAGCAGGGCGGACAGGCTGGTGGAATGAGCATCTGCATGGATGAGTACAAGGCAGATCCAAGACTGATCCTTGGATATCATGTTGTTCCGGGTCAGTGGCTCCTTCAGGGCGGCACAACCGGCGGCGGTGGTGTGATGCGCTGGTTTGAGCGTGAGTTTGCAGATTATGAGCGCATGATGACAGGCGCGGGAAAAGGTTCTTCCCTGAATCAGCTTAATGAGATTGCAGAAAAAATCGCTCCAGGCAGTGACGGTGTTGTATTCCTTCCATATATGTCCGGTGAGCGTTCACCGATCTGGAATCCAAATGCAAAAGGCGTTTTCTATGGACTGGATTTTGCAAAGACCAAGGGCCATATGGTACGCGCCTGCATGGAAGGTGTGGCACTTTCCCTGAAGCATAATCTTGAGGTTGCAAAAGAAGCAGGGGCAGAAGTTGAAGTACTCCGGGCAATGGGAGGATCAGCCAACTCTCTACTCTGGACACAGATCAAATCCGACATCACCGGCAAACCGATCGTAGTGCCGTCATCCGACACAGCTACAACACTTGGTGCAGCGATTCTGGCAGGCATTGGTGTTGGAATGTATAAAGATTATGATGAGGCTATCAGCCTTACTGTAAAAGAAACAAGAAGACATGAACCGAACCCTGAAAACAGGGTTGTTTATGATAAAACCTATAAAACCTATTTAAATCTCTATAAATCTCTTGAACCTATGATGAGAAATGAGGAGGAAAAGTAATCATGAAAGCAGCAGTAGTAGTAGCAAATGAAGATGTTCAGTATCAGGAAGTGGAAGAACCTAAGGTAACTCCTGGCCATGTTAAGATCAAAGTAAGATATTCCGGAATCTGCGGATCAGATATCCCGCGTGTATTAAACCACGGCGTACATTTTTATCCGATCGTACTTGGACATGAGTTCTCCGGTGATGTTGTGGAAGTCGGAGAAGGTGTTACAAAGGTAAAAGTCGGAGACCGTGTATCCGGTGCACCGCTTCTTCCATGTATGAAATGTGACGACTGCCAGAAAGGTAATTACTCCCTCTGCAAACATTACAGCTTCATCGGTTCCAGAGAGCAGGGAGCAAATGCAGATTATGTAGTAGTTCCGGAGAAAAATGCCGTACCATTTGCAGACAATGTTCCATATGAGCAGGGCGCAATGTTTGAACCTGCAACAGTAGCTATCCACGGTGTATTCCAGAATGATTATCACGGCGGCGAGTATGTGGCGATCCTTGGCGGCGGAACAGTTGGTATGTTCACCATGCAGTGGACAAAGATCTTCGGCTCCAAGAAAGTCGTAGTTTTTGATATCAGTGATGAGAGACTTGCTCTTGCAAAACGTCTCGGTGCAGATGAAGTGATCAACACAAAAGAAGAAGGATATATGGAAAAAGCCATGGCCATCACAGGCGGCAAGGGATACGGCTTCGTATTTGAGACAGCTGGACAGGTTCCGACCATGCACATGGCGTTCGAGCTTGCGGCAAACAAAGCACATGTATGCTTCATCGGTACTCCTCATGAGAACCTTACTTTCACACCGAAGCAGTGGGAAAATATGAACCGTAAAGAATTCAAGCTTACCGGTTCCTGGATGTCCTACAGTGCACCGTATCCGGGACGAGAGTGGGATCTGACAGCTCATTATTTTGCAACAGGGCAGCTGAAATTTGATCCGGGCTTCATCTATAAGAAAATTCCGATGAGCCAGGCTCAGGAGGCCTTCCAGCTGTTCAAGACACCGGGCCTTGTAAAAGGAAAGATCCTTCTTTCCAATGAGGAAGACTGATATGATCCTGACAGTAACCTTAAACGCTGCCATTGACAAGCGTTATGTAGTGGATGATTTTAAAGTGGGCGAAGTAAACCGTGTGCGTGAATGTACCTATGTTCCCGGCGGAAAGGGACTGAATGTTTCCAAGCCGGCGTCTATTTACGGTGCTGAAGTGGTTGCCACAGGGTTTGTGGGCGGCCACGCAGGCAACTATATTGAAGATGCCCTGAAACCTTTTGGTATCAGGAGTGCTTTTTACCATGTTGATGCAGAGAGCCGTTCCTGTATCAATATCTGGGATGAAGTGAATCACGTACAGACAGAATTTCTGGAGCCGGGATTTACTCTTACAGAGACAGATTTTGAGGGATTTGAGAAAAAATTCCGCGATCTTGTAAAAGACGCCTCCGTTGTGGCAATGTCCGGAAGCGTACCGAAGGGGCTTGACGGAACTGCATATCAGCGTCTTGTGAAGATTGTTAAAGATGCAGGAAAGCCGGTGATTCTGGATACCAGCGGCAAACTTCTGGAAGAAGGAATCAAAGCTGCTCCGACACTGATCAAGCCGAATATTGATGAGATCCGTATGCTTACAGGCAAGCACTGCGACGATATCAATGATATCATAGAGGCTGCGAAAGCCATCCACGCAGGCGGTGTGGAGATCGTAGCGGTTTCTCTTGGCGCAGACGGTTCCCTGGCAGTTGGTGATGAAGGAATTTTCCGTGCTGTTGTCCCGAAGATCGATGCAGTGAATACTGTAGGATGTGGCGATTCCATGATTGCAGGCTTTGCACTGGGATTAAGCGAAGGACTTTCCCTGGAGGAGACCTTGCGCAGAGCCAGCGCAATCTCAGCAGCTGCAGCCATGCGCGAGGAGACAGGCTTCTTTGTAATGGAAGATATGGAAGCACTTCTTCCGAAGATTGAGATCAAGCGTTTATAAGATCAGCTTATAATAAGAAAATTTTTCATAAAAAGGAGATGTAAAAATGGCAGAAGTTATCAATCCGGCAATCGTGCCGAAAGTGACACTTCCATCCGGCG
>OHAC01001027.1_pt1 | contig 27115 bp, 21 predicted proteins | sample 1577051 | NCBI WGS metagenome assembly OHAC01 (sample SAMEA3541499, study PRJEB24748) | human gut metagenome | biome: human gut; feature: human-associated habitat; material: faeces | place: China | collected 2012 | reverse complement strand
CGCCGTTTTCTCCCCATACCTCCGGGCAGTCGATTTCTTCCCAGTCAAGCGGAACAAAATGTTCTTTCTGCTCAGATGCGATCAACATGATCTGGTGCAGTTCCTCGAATTCTTCCGGATTCAGTGCGCCAGGCATTGCAGATACGAAAAGAGGTGTGCCGCTCTTTGCCAGAAGATCTGCCCACTGGAGGTTTTTATCCCACGGGATCTTTCCGAAAATTCCCACGCAGTCTGCATCAATATGATAGAAAGTATTATGCTGTGGAAGACGGAATGCCAGTGTGTTCACTCCCATACGTTTTGTACGCTCCCAAATGCGGCCGCTTGTGTCATCACCCGTTCTGTTCAGGTGCATCAGGCCCGCTCCAAGATGGCCGATGGTATTGCATCCGATGATCACTGCATTGTTGCCGCGGGAAGCGTCATACACTTCCTGATAAAGCATTTTTACGATCTCTGCGCTTGTTTTACCCTGGTCATAAAAATGCCATTTCTCCATTGTGTTATCTCTTAAATTCGCCTCAAACCCCCATTTTCCAAAGAGATCAAAGGTGGAGAAATCGTGCTTGATCAGTGTAAATCCCCAGTCGCAGATACGTTCAATATCTTTGCGGATATAGGCAAGTGCATCCGGATGGGACGGGTCCAGGCAGTCATTATAGGAAATTCTCCACTCATCCGGGATCGCTTCGTCCTCATTGAGAAGCAGACGTACCCAGATTCCGGGACGGACACCTTTTTCCACCAGCTTCTGTGCAAGACCTTTCATATCCGGGAATTTGGAGTTTCCTTTTGTCCAGGGACCACCGTTATACTCATCAAGACGGTGATGCTCCTGCCAGCAGTCATCAATAACCATAAACGGAGGATTCTTCACTCCTTCTGTCAGTTTCAGGATGTAATCTGTGTCACTTAAAATCTCCTCTTCTGAACTGTCGCCGTAAGCGTAGTACCAGTTGTTGCTTCCATATACAGGAAATTCCGGAAAAATCGGATCTGTGCACATCCTTCTGCAGAATTCCTGCGCTGTCTCAAAAGAGCCTGCGTTCTGTGATTCCATACATACGATCTGCGCTGCACGAAGTTTTCTTCCTTTTAACTGTACTCCTGCATTTCCGCAGCGCACGTCCAGAAACAGAGTGATTCCCTTCGTGTCAGCCTGCCAGTAGCACATCGCTGACGGACGTACTTTCACGCCGAAGCAAAGGATCTTCTCAGAAAGCTTTGCCAGAAAATACCATGGAAGATAACGGTTTCCGCTCATTCCATGCCATTCCATATCTCCATATGTACGTTCCCAGGCGTCGCCAAAAAATCTTGCAGATTTCGGGATCTTGTAATTCCATCTCAGCTTTACACATTTCACAGCATCTTCAGATGTAACAAATATATCCTCATGTTCACCTGCATCTTCAAACTCTACCGTTGTGCTGCCAGCTGTCACAGCGTAACTGCCTCCCTGACATACCAGCCTTTCCTCTTCTGTCTCTACTGTCACATAATCCGGAGCACCAAGCTTAAACTCTAAATACTTTTCCTGCATTCTCTCTTCCTCCTGATATTCCTATATTCTTAAATCACATATTATTTTATAAGCTTTATTATATTGATTTTTCTGTTTTTTTTCTATGCTTTCAGGTTTCTATAACATTGCAGAATGTTCACTTCTTTTCTTTAACCGGAGCAAGTATATCAATTCCCCTGCAGAATTGCAAATATTCGCCTGATTGCTATATATACTCAAGGTATTGCATTTCTTATCCTATTATAAGTCCATTATGCTCTAATTGTGAATAATTTGTGAAATTAGCACTCGAGTCTTGACATGGCTAGTAATGTATGTTATATTACACATAGAACAAAGGAAGAGATAAAAAAAGAGCTTCCGGATGTTCCAAAGAACAAATCAATCACCGCAATGGATAACCCGTTGTGGTAAATATATACCGACAACAGTTGGATCTCTTGATCCACCGGAACGGCGTTTCAATTTGAAAGGAGAAATGACTTATGATGTTCCCGAGTGTATTTGGAGAAAACTTATTTGATGACTGGATGAATGATTTTGGATTCAACGATAACTTATTCAGCAGCAAGAATCCACTTTACGGCAAACATGCTAAGAATATTATGAAGACCGATGTACGTGAGACAGACAAGGGATATGAACTGGATGTTGATCTTCCTGGATTTAAGAAAGACGAAGTACAGGTACAGCTGAAAGATGGATACCTTACCATCTCCGCAGCGAAAGGCCTTGATAAAGATGAACAGGATAAGAAAGGCAACTACATCCGCCGCGAGCGTTACGCAGGAAGTTCCAGCAGAAGCTTCTATGTCGGCAGCGGCGTAAAGAACGAAGATGTACATGCGAAATTTGAGAATGGTGTTCTGAGACTTTCTCTTCCTAAGAAAGCAGCTGAAGAGATTGAAGCAGATAAATACATCTCTATTGAAGGATAAATGATAGCAATTACTCACTTTCACAGGAGGAAGGGAATCCACAGAGATTCCCTTCCTCCTCTTTTTATATTCTAATCCAGGCAAATTTCTTACTACTTATCGCTCATCTCCTAACTCTGTTAAATATTGTTAAACGATTCATAATATCGGGTATTTTTTAACAAACTCAGTTGTATTTCATAATATTTTTTTGTATATTTTGCAGTATATTGTTCCATTTATTTGAAATTAATGGTATAATATGCACATTAAAAAAATCTGTTTCGTAATCCTTCAGGAGATTTTTTCTGAACAACCACGCTAAACAAGATCATGACAGGAGGGTTTTATTATGGATCAGGACAAAATCATAAAAATTTACGCACGCAGTGACAACCAGATTCAGCTGAAAATGATACCGGGACATTTCGTAACTTCCCAGTCCCATATTACACATTATCTGGATCTCACAACCATGAAATCCAGATGCTCAGAAGCACGGCGCATTGCCTCTTCTCTGGCTGCCAATTACGAAGCATCCATACCAGTAGATACCATCGTCTGCATGGACGGACTGGAAGTAGTAGGAGCCTATCTCGCCGAAGAACTGACCAAAGCCGGCGTGCTCTCCATGAACGCCCATCAGACCATCTACGTTATCACTCCGGAATTCAACAGCACCGGACAGATGATCTTCCGCGACAACTACGAACCAATGATCAACGGCAAGAACATCCTGATCCTCAACGGATCCATCACCACCGGCTCCACATTAAACCGCGCCATCGAAAGCGTTTTATACTACGGCGGCAAGATCCGCGGTGTAGCAGCCATCTACAGCAGCGTAGACAGCGTAGCCTCTCTCCCTGTACACTCCATCTTCCAGTCCAGAGACATCCCAGACTACCACTCATATCGCTCCGACAGCTGCCCAATGTGCAAAAACCGTCAGAAGATCGATGCCATTGTCAGCAGTTATGGATATTCTATGCTGTAATACCATCATATCAAAACTCTAAAACAACCACCTAAAAGGAAGCCCTGTCTCACCACAAGGGCTTCCTTTTCACCTCACTCAACTCCTCCTCTCAGAATTCCTGTCATCCAGCGCAACACCTATGGCCCATCACCCTTCCGTCCACCTTGCCCCAACCAAACACCTGTGCTATAATAATCAGAACTAACTGAAACCACAGAAAACGGATATCCACATTCCGCTCTGTTACATGATCCTAAATGCAATCGTTCCCCGATATGCATTCAACCAAAAATCCGAGGTAAACCACACATGAACAAAAAAGAAATCGCAGAAATCAAGAAACAGTTCACCCCCGACCGCTGCTCGATCACACGTATCTGCGGCTGTTATGTAGACGGAGAAAAAAACAAAAAAACCGAACTCAAAGAAGCTTTCCTCTCCTTATCAGAGGAAGAAATGTTCAAATACTTTGACATCTTCCGCAAAACTCTCACAGGCACAGTTGGCAAGAATCTCATCAACATGGAATTCCCCCTGGAACAGGAAGCCGAAGGCGGAACCCAGAACTTCCTTATGAAACTCCGTAAAAGCCAGCTCACAGACGATGCCCTTACAGAAGCCTTCTACGATAAGATCATCGAGAACTACGACTACGGCGAAAACTATTACATCATTCTCATTCATGCAGTCTACGATATCCCGGGCAAATCCTCCGACGGAGCCGAAATGTTCGATGCATCCGATGAGATCTACGACCACATCCTCTGCAGCATCTGCCCTGTAAAGCTCTCCAAGGCAGGCCTTCACTATAACGCAGAGACCAACAATATCGAAGACCGTATCCGCGACTGGCTGGTAGAAATGCCTGACTGGGGATTTCTTTTCCCACAGTTCAATGACCGCAGTACAGATATTCACGGTATGCTCTACTACACAAAAAATGCTGAAGAACTCCGCTCCACAATGATGGATGAAGTTTTTGGCTGCACCACACCGCTTTCTGCCGGAAACCAGCGTGACTCCTTCAACGCCCTGGTAGAAGAAACCCTTGGTGATGACTGCGCATATGACACAGTCCTTGAGATCCACGAGAAACTTAACGATCTCATCGAATCCCAGAAGGATGAACCGGAACCAGTTGTTCTCACTAAATCCGAAGTGAAACGCCTCTTTGAAGAATGCGGCGTGGAAGACGACAAGCTTCAGAACTTTGATGAACAGTATGAACTGGCTGCAGGAGAAAAATCTTCCCTGGTAGCCTCCAACATCACCAACACCCGAAAATTCGAGATTAAAACCCCTGACGTTGTGATCCACGTAGCACCAGACCGTGCAGACCTGGTAGAAACCCGCATCATTGACGGACGCAAATGCCTGGTCATCCCTATGGAAAGCGAGGTAGAACTTAACGGCATCCGTGTAAGTGCCCTAAACCTATCTGACAATACAGATAGTACCCAGGAGGAACTTCTTCCTGTCAGTGATAACGAAGAAGAACAAGGAGACCATTATGAATAATAAAAAAATCTTATTCTTTGACATAGACGGCACGCTGCTCACCCCACACCCGTTCAAGGTTCCTGAAAGCACAAAACTTGCCCTCACCAAAGCTCACGAAAACGGGCATCTCCTTTTCATCAACACCGGCCGTACCAAAGCCATGATGCCACCGGAAATCGCAGACCTTCCATTTGATGGCTATGTATACGGCTGCGGCACACACATCTACATGGATAATAAGCTGCTCTACTTCCGCACAGTTCCAAATCTGCTGTGTAAGGAAACCGTAGACCTTCTCCGTAAATGCAGGATCGAGGCACTGTTTGAATCCAACACTGCGATCCTGTTTGACGGGGCATCCCCTGCCCAGTCTGAATTCGGGGCAAAAATGCGTAAAGAAATTCCTATGGTTGATATCACCAAATTCAGCCGTGAAGATGCCTGCACTTACTCCTATGACAAGTTTCTGGTGCACATGCTTCCAGATTCCGATATAGAAAAATTCCGCAGCTTCTGCAACGACCATTACACTTATTTTGACCATGGAGATGGCATCTGGGAAGTAACTCAGAAGGGAAACAGCAAAGCTACCGGAATGGAATTTCTTCTTGAACGTTTCTCTATTCCAAAAGAAAACAGCTATGCATTCGGAGACAGTCCCAACGATCTCCCCATGCTAAAAGCAGCCGGAGTCAGTGTTGCCATGGGAAATTCCTACGGCGGAATTGAGAAAGACTGTACTTACCAGACAAGTGCTGTAGACAAAGATGGTATTTACAACGCGCTGGAGCATCTGAGCCTGATTTAAGCAGACAAATATTGATATTTTGTTCGTGAACTTAATCATTTAAAGCATATTTACAAAAACGGTCAGTGTACTATAAATCGTACACTGACCGTTCTGCATATTATCTTCGTATATACTTTATATTCTATTACTTATTTCTCAGCTTCCGGTGTTGCTGTTGCCTCTGCCTCAGCATTCTCGTCTGCAGACTCATCCTCAGCTGCATCTGTGCTGTCTTTCTCTGCGTCCTCAGCCGCTGGTGTTTCAGTTGCTTCAGCTTCCTCAGTTGTGTCCGCTGCCGGTGTCTCTGTAGCCTCCGGTGTTTCTGTTACATCTGCTTCCGTGGAATCTGCTGTATCCTCAGCCTCCGGTGTTGCTGTTGCATCAGGATCCGGTGTAGGAGTTGGAGTCTGGATCGTAAAGCTGTGATTATCTGTGATCTTAATCTTCTTGATCAGCTTAGACTCTTCTTTGATATCTGCTTTCTTTACCCAGCCATCTGTTGTATCGTTGTAAAAATCATCCTTCTTGGTGCTTGTCAGAGATTCTTTCTTGCTGTCAGTTGCATTCTCATCATCCTTGGAATCCAGTCTTACTACATACCAGATGGAATCTGTCTTGATGATCTCTGAATTGAGTTCTCCCTCTTCCAGTTTACGGAGAGCATTACGTACATCGTCCGGATAAGCATCTCCGTTTGCCGCACTGTCATCTCCCTCTTTGTAAGTCGGGCAGGTACCGGAAGTAGCTGTCATATCTGTAGAGATCTCATCACCAAGTGTGCTGAAATCTGCTGTAGGATCCTCTTTTACTTTGTCAAAGAACTTCTGGATATTCTCCTTATTTGTCTTAATATCATCATCTGTAAGATTATCTCCGCTGACTCTTACACTTGCATAGCTGAAAGCCATCTGCTGATATTCTTTCTCATCCAGCTTGATGTCTGCAGTAGCCTCAATAGCCTCCTTCATCTTCACATCGTATGTCTCAAGCTCCAGGAAAGTCTTTACCATATCCTCATCAACAGCAAGCTCTGCAATAGTCTCCTCACTGTTGGCTGCAATAAAGTTCTTCGCAGCTTCCTCAAGGGCTTTCTGCTCATCATCTGTGATCTCCACATCATACTCAGAAGCACGCTCTTTCTCCAGGCACATCTTCTCAATAGACTCAACAGTTGTTGTCACTGCATTCCCACCGTAAGTCTCATCAGAATCATCACCCATCTTGGTACTCCAGATAGACATGTCATCTCCACCACCAAGGTACATCTTATACATAGCCTCAGCCTGTGCCTGCTGCATACGTGCCGCAAGACTTACAACTCCAAGAGGGATCTCCTGTTTATTGACAGTCACTGCTGTTTTGGTGCCATCAAGTTTTTTATTTCCGCAGCCAGTCATCATTCCTGCCGCTGTAACACAGACAAGAACTGTAACTGCCGCTTTTTTTGCTGAATTTTTCATTTCTTCCTCCATCTATCCCGTCCATAAAAACAACTGTCCGGCATTTATTCCATAATATTTGATTATAAACGTTTTTACCCACAAGAGCAAGGAATTTCTAATGACTCTTTATTCCAGTGGCTCTGCCAGTTTCGCAAGCTCTCCTGCAAATTTCATCAATTCTTCGATCAGTCGTCCCTGTGGAGTCAGGATAAACTTTGGCTCCTGGTCTGCCTTAAACTGCAGCCCTCTTCTGTACTGAGCCATGATTGCCGGGATTCCCACAGGATCAAGCTTTGCTTTTTCATAAAGCGTGATCCGCACATCTTTTCCAAGCTGCTTGATCTCTGTCACATAACCCTGATGTGCAAGTGCTTTCAGTCTTGCAATGGCAAGAAGGTTCAGAACTGCTTTTCCAGGCTCACCAAAGCGATCGATCAGCTCTTCCAGCATATCATCGTATTCCTGCTGACTTTCGATACCTGCAATACGCTTGTAGATATCCAGCTTCTGGAACTCATTACTGATGTAGGAATCCGGGATAAAAGCATCAATATTCAGATCAATGGTCGTCTCAAAATCATCCATGGTCTGGATTCCCTTGGCCTCCTTAACAGCCTCACTGAGCATCTTGCAGTAAAGATCATAGCCCACCGCATTCATATGTCCGTGCTGCTGCGCCCCGAGAAGATTTCCCGCACCGCGGAGCTCCAGATCCTTCATTGCGATCTTAAAGCCGCTTCCAAGGTCAGAATATTCTCTCATGGCACTGAGACGTTTCTCCGCTGTTTCCTGGAGCATCTTGTTTTTCGTATACATCAGAAACGCATACGCAGTTCTGTTGGAACGTCCCACACGTCCGCGCAGCTGATAAAGCTGGGAAAGGCCGTATCTGTCAGAATCATGGATGATCATGGTGTTTACATTGGAGATATCCAGTCCCGTCTCAATGATCGTTGTTGAAACCAGCACATCCACATCACCATTGATAAAATCATACATTACCTGTTCCAGCTCCCGCTGGCTCATCTGCCCGTGGGCAAAATCCACCCTAGCTTCCGGCACAAGTTTGGATATGCGAAGAGCTACCTCGGCAATATCATTAACACGGTTGTATACATAGTAGACCTGGCCGCCACGGCGAAGCTCCCTGCGGATGGCCTCCCGGACAGTCTCCTCATCATACTCCATAACATAAGTCTGGATGGGCACACGATCCATAGGTGGTTCTTCCAGAACACTCATGTCACGGATACCGATCAGACTCATATGAAGCGTACGCGGGATCGGAGTGGCAGTCAGAGTCAGCACATCCACATCTTTTTTCATCTGCTTGATCTTCTCTTTATGAGTCACACCGAAACGCTGCTCCTCATCAATGATCAGAAGTCCCAGATTCTTGAATTCCACATCCTTGGAAAGAACTCTGTGTGTACCGATCACAATATCCACCTGGCCTTTTCTGATACCCTCGATAGTTTTTTTCTGCTGGGCAGACGTACGGAAACGGCAGAGAAGATCTACCTTCACAGGAAACTCCTTCATACGCTGTACAAAGGTATTGTAATGCTGCTGGGCAAGAATCGTAGTAGGTACAAGATAAACAACCTGACGGCTCTCCTGCACAGCCTTAAAAGCTGCTCGCAGGGCAACCTCTGTTTTGCCGTAGCCAACATCACCGCACACAAGGCGGTCCATGATCTTTGTGCTTTCCATATCCCGCTTGGTGTCCTCGATCGCTGCCAGCTGATCCTCTGTCTCCTCGTAAGGGAACATTTCCTCAAACTCTCTCTGCCATACAGTATCAGGGCCACAGACATAACCCTCTTTTTCCTGGCGGACAGCGTAAAGCTCCACCAGCTCTTTTGCAATATTTTTGACAGCTCCTTTGACACGACTCTTGGTCTTGTTCCACTCCTGCCCGCCCAGCTTGTTCAGCTTCGGTGTCTTCGCATTATCGGAAGAACCGGAGTATTTCTGCAGGGCATCCAGCTGGGTTGCCAGAATATAAAGATTGCTGCCACCGCGATATTCAATCTTGATATAGTCCTTAACAACACGGTCAACCTCTACTTTTTCGATACCACGGTAAATTCCAAGCCCATGTTTCTCATGGACAACAAGATCTCCAATAGAAAGCTCCGCAAAATCCTGAATACGGTTGCCGCTGTACTTTTTCTTTTTTTTGCGCTTCTTCTGCTCTTTGCCAAAAATATCTGTCTCTGTCATCACCGCGAATTTGATCAGCGGATACTGGAATCCACGTCTTGCATGACCATAAACAACCATGATCTCACCGGGATTGATGATACGGCTGTAATCCTGGCTGTAAAAAGCATTCAGCCCTTCCTCTGAGAGATCCTTTGCCAGACGCTCTGCCCTTGTCCTGGAACCGGAAAGCAGCGCAATCCGGTAGCCCTGGCTTTTATACTGTAGAAGATCTTTTACCAGAAGTTCAAAGCTGTTGTTATAGGAATCTACAGATTTCACAGTAAGATCAAATTCATCGGTAAATTTCCAGCCGGAACGTCTTGGTGAAAGGGAAGACACTGCAACGCAGTTCCGTTTGTTCAGTTTTTTCTGAACTTCCTGAAAACCGCAGAGCCACTGCTCCGGAAGATTAGCTTCACCTTTTTCTTCCCTGTGCATACGGCTCTGGCGATACTCCTCCTCCACACCCTCGCCATTCTCAGCCAGATGGTTTGGCTCATCCAGAAACAGCAAAGTTTTTTCCTCCGGAAAATAATCCAGAAAAGATACCATATCCTTACCGTCGTTTTTCTCCACAGCCGGATAAATGGTGATCTCATCTGCATTTTCCAGGGATCTCTGGCTCTCAGCATCAAAGCTTCGAATGGAATCAATCTCATCATCCCACAGCTCAATACGCCACGGATTTTCTTCTGTCAGCGGATAGATATCAATGATTCCTCCGCGGACCGAAAACTGTCCCGGAAGCTCCACCTGGCCAACACGCTCATATCCAAGCTCCACCAGATCAGCTTTCAGTTTTTCAAGATCGATCACACTGTCACTCTTAAAATGAAGAAGACTGCTGCGGATTTTTTCCAGAGGCATAAGAAAATCCATACATCCATCTATACTGGTGACAACTGTGACTTCCTCCTGCTCCAGAAGTGCGCGGATCACACGCATACGCTGGCGGATCAGCAAATTCCCGTGAATATCTGCCTGAAAAAACAGCAGATCCTTTGCCGGATAAAAATATACATTTTTGTCATAGAAACGGTAATCCTCATAGATCTCTTTTGCACTTCGTTCATCATCTGCAAGGATCAGATGACATGGAAAAAGCCCGGAAAGACCATACATCAGATGGACTTTCTGGGACTCCATACATCCTGAAATATTGAGGATTCCGCGATTTACGCTACAGCGCTTTTTTATTTCTTCAAACTCTGCAAGACCCTGCAGAGGCTGCAAAAATGCTTCCATACAAACCTCAATTCTTAGGCTTTTTTCTGTTATACTTATTCATCGCCACATCCACGCCCTCGGACAGGATCAGTTCTACGGCTTCTGCTGCATCACGGATTCCTTCATCCACAAGCTTGCGGTCACTGTCCGAAAAATGACCCAGCACAAAATCTGCCAGATCCCAGTCTTTCGGCTTCGCACCGACCCCGACACGGATACGGATAAATTTTTCAGTTCCAAGACGGCGGATAATATCCTTGATACCGTTATGACCGCCAGCACTTCCTTTTTTACGGATGCGAAGCTGTCCCGGCTCCAGATCAATATCATCGTAAATGACGATCAGCTCTGTCTCCGGATCGATCTTAAAATAGCTGGACATTTCCTGGATCGGACCACCGCTTAAATTCATATAGGAAAGCGGTTTCATCAGGATCGCTTTTTCACCGCCGATGATACCTTTTCCATACATGGCATTAAATTTTACGCCGCCCTGAGGCACATTATGCGTCTCAACAAGACAATCGACGGTATCAAATCCCATGTTATGACGGGTAGCTTCATACTGCTTTCCCGGATTTCCCAAACCTGCAATTAAATACATAAATTCTCCTTAGATGTAACTTTCTTGTTTCAACTCTCAGCTTTCATTTTTGCCCGAAAGCATACAGATTCTCTGTCTGTATCAGTTGAAATATACCATCTCATCAGCAAGGGGCTCACATATTTCCACATGCTCTGCATAAAGCACGATGCCTTCTCCCTGATATTCCATTCTCTTCTCAAAAGCAACCTTCGCGGTAACATCTACCCACTGTCCTTCTGTGATCTTCGGGGCAAAAGCACTCTTGCAGATGTAGCCGAGGAATGTAGTATCGTCTGCACAGCATGTCATGGCTGTTCTTCCCGGAACAAAGAATTTGCTTCCCATTCCGCGTGGCTTCAGGGCACGTGCCTTAAAATGAACTGTTTTTCCGACATAGCGGTCCGGGTGATCCATGGAATCTACGAACCAGATACCATAATCCTCCGGAAGAATGTCTATCACCGGTGCATCAATATCAAACGGCATCTCGTCCTCAAAAAGATCTCCCAGCTCGCCTTCTTCATCCTCAAAGATGATCTCCGCACGCTGATTCACAACCTTGATGCTTCTTCTGTAAGATGGCAGCGGATCATCCTCCTCACAGCGGTTAAAGATAACCATATCTGCATTTCGGACCATATCCATAAAAAGAGACTTCATATTTGCCATGTAAACCTGGAATGTGCTTGCATCCACACAGGTAATGTGCTGCTCTACAGCCCAGCCTTCCGGCTTCTCCATCTCCTCAAACCTGCTTACCAGCCACATGCCATTGTACTCAATAATCACTCGATCCGGCTGATACAGGATCTCCATTGCTACAAGTCTCTCCGGTGTAAGATCTTCTTCACTCTCAATGATCTCCACGTCGGTGTTGTGCTGTTTCAGCGCCTCTGCATCGTACTCCTCTTCTCCCTCTTCGCAGAGAATAAGAAGTGTTTTTCCATCGATCTGGAAATAATCCTGCTGCAGGGTAAAGTTCAGGAAAGAAGTCTTGCCGCTTTCCAGAAAACCTGTGATCAGATAAATGGGGACTCTGGTCTCTTCCATAAATTTATCCTGTCAGGTACTGTCTCATTTAATGTACAGTACCTGTTTCCTTTCTGTAATCTATAATTCTGAAAAAAATATTGTAATCACCGCTTTTTTATGCGATTCCGAAAAGCTCTTCCAGTGCATGCTCATCCAGTTTGGAGCCGATCACGCACAGACGGCCTGTATACTCCGGTGCTCCCTCACGGATCTCTGTTTCTTCCGGAACCATATCAAAATAGATCCATGTTCCGTCCTCTGCAGGAAGCATTCCTTTTGCACGGAGAATGATACCGTATTTATCAGACTCGGAAAGTGCCTCAAGGATCTTCTCAAGTCCCTCACGTGTATATTTCTTAATTGTCTCACGGCCCCAGCTTGTGAAGACTTCATCTGCATGATGATGGTGATGGTCATGGCCGCAGCCGCACTCTCCGCCGTGGTGATGGTGATGCTCATGGTCGTGTCCACAGCCACACTCTCCGTCATGATCGTGGTGATGGTGCTCCTCATGATCGTGGTCGTGTCCGCAGCACTCTTCGTCATGGTCATGATGGTGATGATGCTCGTGCTCCTCATGATCATGATCATGGTCGTGTCCGCAGCACTCTTCATCATGGTCATGATGATGATGCTCATGATCGTCATGATCATGGTCATGGCCACAGCAACACTCTCCGTCATGATGATGGTGATGATGCTCGTGCTCTTCCTCAAGCATCTCCTGCTCCAGAGATACCGGATGCTCCATAACCTCTACCAGTTTCTTTCCGTCAAGGTTCTCGATCGGAGTTGTGATGATAGCAGCATCTTTGTTCAGGCTGCGCAGAAGCTCCAGAGACTCCTGAACTTTCTTCTCTGTTGCAATATCAGTACGGCTCATGATAATAGCACCTGCGTACTGGATCTGGTTGTCAAAAAACTCACCGAAGTTCTTCATGTACATTTTGCATTTCTTGGCATCAACAACAGTAGTATAGCTGTTCAGTTTAATATCAACTTCATCCTGAACACCCTGTACAGCCTTGATAACGTCAGAAAGTTTACCAACTCCTGATGGCTCGATAAGGATTCTGTCCGGATTGTATTTGGTAACAACTTCTTTCAGGGAAGTTCCGAAATCACCGACAAGAGAGCAGCAGATACATCCGGAGTTCATCTCACGGATCTGGATTCCCGCCTCTTTCAGGAAACCGCCGTCAATACCGATCTCACCAAACTCGTTCTCGATCAGTACAACCTGCTCACCGTTAAATCCGTCTTTCAGAAGTTTTTTGATCAGAGTTGTTTTTCCGGCACCAAGGAAACCGGAGATAATATCAATTTTTACCATTTTTATATACACTCCTTTTAACGTAGTTTGACCAGGAAGCGTTCATACCCCCTGGTTGTATCCTGTTATGACCATGATGGCAGAGAGATTTATCTTTTCCTGCCTCTGCTGTCATTATATCCATTTTGTGAAACAGACATTCATATTCTGTTTTACACTCAGATTAATACAGGGATGTGAAAAGCTCACATCCCCGGAAGTCAGGCGAATATTCTCAATCCGCGTTCATCTATCAGCCATTGATCATGAAACTCATAAGTTTATCAATGTCTTCTTTCTCTGCTGCAACGATCTCAAGCTCCGGAATCTCGCCGCCGGAAAAGATGTTTGCAAGAGATACATACTGGGAAAGTTTGGACTTCAGATTCAGTCTGTCTCCCTCTCCCGTTACAAGCTCTACTCTGCCCTTGCAGCTGTCAATTACCTTAAAAAATTCATCGATATCTGTAATATGTGTTACTTTCATTTGAAATTCTCCTTTCCTGATAGTCAGACCCACCCTTCTTATTTCGAAGAGTCTGATGTTCCAATTCACAGTAAAACCGGATTTTTTATTCTTAATCCGTTCTGCTAAATTATACCCCAGTGTTTTTAAAAAAGCAATCCCCGACGGGCAAAAACACTTCACAGATATTCAGGGAGAATCCCTGCATATTTCGTCACATTTCTTCTATTTCAACAGTGCAGTCTTTTCTGCCTTTCTGCCATTTCATAAGATATACCTTAAATCCGATGGAATCTCTGGCAATAGTAAACGGTTCTTCTCTTAAAATCTGAGATTCTATACCTTTGGCCTTCAGTTCTGTCTGCTTTGCTCTGGCTTTCTCTGTCAGGACCTTCAGCTGCTCATCTGCTTTTTTTCCAAAAGACCGGTTTCCATATCCTCCGGATGCTTTGCCAAGTTCTTCCAGAAGACACTCTGTTATCCGGATATGTCTGGTCTTATGAAGCATCACAGCCAGTCGTCTGGCTACCCACTTAAATGGAAATCTCCGATAAATACCAAGCCATCTTCCAAACGATCTGTTCCCGACTTTCACAGTCACTTCTTCCATTACTTTAAATGCTTTTTCCGAAGGGATCCACGGATTTTCCCTCGGTACGATATATTGCTCAGATACTGCAGGATAACAACAGTAATTCAACGGCGGAAATTCCACAAGTGCAGCCAGTTTTTCTTCCAGGGCATTGCAGCTGTCTCCACCAATATAATCATATTTATCTCGAAGGATAGCCAGTCTGTATTCCAGCTGGCGTAAATATTCATAGCCTTCCACCCAGAAATGTCCGATCTGACTGTAATCGTAGAGATGCTTTTCCAGGGTAAGGGTTTCAAAAAACAGGGTAACTACTGTATCCTCCTGATGCACAACCAGAATATATTCCTTTCCCTGCCGACTTAAGTCTGCCAGAATCTCCCCCTCGTAATCCGGCTTGTATACACCAGTCATGCGGGCATTTCCGAAAACGAGAAAACTTTCCACTGCGTCATTCATGAGATATACAAGACGTATCTCCCCGTCACATACATAATTTTCATTTATCGCAACCAGCTCAAACTGATCCTCACCAAGCAGCTCTGCCAGCTTCCGGAACGCATCAGGCAGCTCCTCAAAAGACTTCCCGGAAACATATCTCTCCGGCGCTGTTTTTCCCGTAATATTATTTCCAGTATCCATCAATTACCTCTTTGTTCAGTTTTTCACCGATGACGATCATAATCTCCTGACCAAGTTTCGTTGGCCGGATGCTGATCTCATGACGGGTGGCATTGAGCTCCAGCCACTGTCCGTCCTCTTTTTTTAGAAAACCTTTTACACGAAAAACAGCTCCGCAGGATGGATCATTCAGGATTTTTTCCGCAGTTTTCTGAAGCTCTGCTTCACTCTTATGCACATTCATAAAAAACAGGGAATCAAATCCACCGCCTTCTGCATAGGATTCCTTTACATAATCTTCCGCTACGTATCCGCAATCCAGAATCTTCTCCAGATCTGTATCTGTAAGATCATTCCAGTTTCCATCCAGAATTTCACTGTTCAGGTGGCGCTTACACTGGATCTGACCAAGTGCACGATTGAGATGTTCTTTTGTACTTTGAATTTCTTCCTCCGTAGCCTCCTGACTTCTGCTCAGAAGTACACAGCCTGCATCTGCCACCTCAGAAGCCAGAAGATAATCCGCTTCCGCTGAAAAATCCTCTGCCAGCTTTGCATCTACAATGGCGATCACATTTCCGATCTCATACCATTTATCCAGTGGTTCTTCATGAAGGGCATCAAAAAACTCATCCACATCAAAGATTCCGGATGGTTCTACAATAACACGGTCATAACCGCACATTCCCATGGCGATCAGTTTTGTCTTAAAGCGACGTCTGTGACAGTCCGCGTCACAGCCACCGGAAACCATCTCCAGCTCACAGTTGTCTCCCATCAGATCCTGAAGCAGCATCATATCCACATTCACTGCCCCGAAATCATTTTCCAGGATACCGATGTTCATGCCTTTTTTCAGAAGATAAGAGGCATATTTTTTTATAAATGTTGTCTTCCCGGATCCGAGAAATCCGGTTATCAGATCGATCTTTATCATATTTCTTCCTTTACTTTATCAGCTCTCCGGAGCATACAGTAAAATAAAATGTGAATATATGCTTTACTCATGTTCCGGGCATATTCAATAATCTCCCGTCCGACAAACGCCGGACTGCTATCAGTATATAATCTTTTTTCCGCAAAGAAAAGAGGCGGTCCTGAAAAATTCTCTCAGAACTGCCTCTTTCCGGCTATTTTATTCTTTTATGATCATGTATGAAGATTACTTTGTAAACAAGTCTACAAGATCCTGGCCGTCATCATATCCCTGATCTTTCAGTTCCTTAACGAACCACTCATCTACTCCGTCTACTGCTTTTTTGAAGGAATCGATATCCATGTCGTCTTTCTCTGTAAATGTTACACCATTCTTCTTGGCCCAGCGTGCTTTGATCTCATCATCACTGGAACGGTTGATATAACGCTCATACTCTACAGCTTTCTGACCGCACTCATCAACAACAGCCTGCTGTTCCGGTGTCAGTGCATCGTAGACATCCTGGTTGATACAGAAGAACAGACAGTCATAAATAGCATCCCACATAGAGCAGTACGGCTGTACCTCCTGTACACTGGCTGCATCGATAGCAGGTAACGGATTCTCCTCGCCCTCTACGGTATTCTGCTGAAGTGCTGTGTAGGTCTCGGACCAGTTCATGTTTGTGGCATCTGCGCCCCATCTCTTATAGCACTCCATAAGAAGGTTGGAACCGGCCACACGAACTTTCAGGTTCTTCATATCGTCCACTGTTTTTACTTCATGTTTGCTGTTTGTCAGCTCACGGAATCCGTTCTCTGCAATACCCATGCAGTGGAGTCCGTAGCCGTTAAGGATCTCCTTCAGCTTGTCTCCGGCCTCGCCGTCAAACTTCGCATCTGCATCATCATAGGAATCATAGATGAACGGCAGGGATACTACATTAAATCTCGGGTCAAATGCAGAGTAGATCAGATTGGAATGCATGGAGATCTGTACCGGATCTCCGTTCATCAGTGCCTGGATTCCCTCGGACTGATTTCCGTTTGTCAGCTGATCCGCTGCGTAAATATTGACTTTGACTTTTCCGCCGGTTGCTTTTTCCATAAGCTCACCGAACTTACGTCCTCCATCAGCCCAGGTGCTTGTCTCTGTTGTAGAGCATGCAAAGTTCCAGGTTGTCTCAGGCCAGTTCAGATCACTGTAATCCTCCACTGTATCTACAGAATCCTCTGTAAACAGATCTACAAGATCCTGTGCATCGTCATAGCCTTCACTCTTAAGCTCCTTTACAAACCAATCGTCAATTCCGTCTACTGCTTTTTTGAAGGAATCGATATCCATATCCTCTTTCTTTGTAAAGGTCACACCGTTGCTCTTCTCCCAGCGACTCATGATCTCCTCATCGCCGGAACGGTTGATATAACGCTCATACTCAACAGCCTTCTGGCCTGCCTCATCAACAACCTGCTGCTGTTCCGGTGTCAGGCTGTCATAGATATCCTGGTTGATACAAAAGAACAGACAGTCATAGATTGCATCCCACATGGAGCAGTACGGCTGTACCTCCTGTACGCTGGCTGCATCGATGGCAGGTAACGGGTTCTCCTCACCCTCTACAGTGTTCTGCTGAAGTGCTGTGTAGGTCTCGGACCAGTTCATGTTTGTGGCATCTGCGCCCCATCTCTTATAGCACTCCATAAGAAGGTTGGAACCGGCCACACGAACTTTCAGGTTCTTCATATCGTCCACTGTTTTTACTTCATGTTTGCTGTTTGTCAGCTCACGGAATCCGTTCTCTGCAATACCCATGCAGTGGAGTCCGTAGCCGTTAAGGATCTCCTTCAGCTTGTCTCCGGCCTCGCCGTCAAACTTCGCATCTGCATCATCATAGGAATCATAGATGAACGGCAGGGATACTACATTAAATCTCGGGTCAAATGCAGAGTAGATCAGATTGGAATGCATGGAGATCTGTACCGGATCTCCGTTCATCAGTGCCTGGATTCCCTCGGACTGGTTTCCGTTTGTCAGCTGGTCTGCTGCGTAAATATTAACCTTGACTTTTCCGCCGGTTGCTTTTTCCATAAGCTCACCAAACTTACGTCCTCCGTCAGCCCAGGTACTTGTCTCAGTTGTAGAGCATGCGAAATTCCATGTCATCTCCGGCCAGTCAAGATCACTGTAATCAGCGATGGTATTAAAGGAATCGCTTCCGTCCCCTGCATCCTTGGAGCTCTGGTTTCCTGTGTCAGAGGACTGGTCTCCTGTATAGGAGCCCTCTTTTGCAAGCGCCTTCGGAAGAGCTGTGGAAACAGCCGGAATATAAGTGATGATCAGAAGAACTGCAACGGATGCAGCGATCATCGGCATAACTGCTCTGGAGATCTGCTGAAGAGTAACCTCCAGACCTTTTTTGATCTTGATACTGATGGCAACGAAAAGATTTACACCTACCGGAGGTGTTACCTGTCCGATCGCAAGGTTAACTGTTGCCATAACACCGAATGCTACCACATCATAGCCCAGAGCCTTACATACCGGAAGCATGATCGGTACAAAAATGTACATCGCAGAGTTTGCATCAATGAAGCATCCTGCGATCAGGAAAATGATGTTTACGATCAGAAGGAAGGTAAACTGATTATGTGCAATGCCGGCAAGAAGCTCAGATGCCGCATTTGCAATACCAAACTTGGTACATACAAAAGAGAACAGGGAAGCACTCGCTACGATCAGCATGATTCCACCGGTTGTCTTTGCAGAATCCACAAGAATGTCAAACAGATCTTTGAGCTTAACCTCACGGTAGATCACCATACCAACAAACAGACCGTAAACAACAGATACGGCTGCAGCCTCAGTTGGTGTAAAGATACCGCCGTAAATTCCTCCGAGGATGATAACCGGCATCAGGAATCCCCAGAATGCATCTTTAAATGTATCCCAGCGCTCTTTTGCGGAAGCTTTTTCACGGGATGGCTGAATGTTATGTTTCTTTGCCTCGATCATAACGATGATCACAAGAGCAACACCCATCAGAAGTCCCGGAACGATACCAGCCATAAACATATCTGCAATAGATACACCTGTGATGGAAGCGTATACAACGAATGCGATACTCGGCGGTATGACAATGGCGATGGAACTGGAGGTTGCCATCAATGCCGTGGAAAACGGTGCGGAGAAACCGCCCTGCTCAACCATAGCCGGGATCAGAACTGCTCCAAGTGCCGCAACAGTTGCAGGACCGGAACCGGAAATCGCTCCGAAGAAGCAGGCTACGATAACACATACAATGGCGATACCGCCCTTTTTATGTCCTACACAGGTATCTACAAAGTTGATCAGTCGTTTGGAAATACCAGCTTTTGCCATAATATTTCCGGACAGAACGAAGAACGGGATGGCAAGAAGCAGGAATTTACTGATTCCTGAATACATGTTTGTAGCTACGATCGTCAGAGATGTGCCGGAATAAAGGATGGCACATACAGATGACAAACCTAAGCAGATCGCAATGGGAAGTCCCAGAATCAGGAAAACAAAGAAGGAGATAAATAAGATTGCACTGATCATTTATTTGTCCTCCTTTTCATCATCTTTTTTCATGCAGAAGTCCAGGCAGTACTCAATAAAATGAAGGATCATACAGCCTGCTCCGATCGGCACGAAGGACCAGAAGATCCACTCCGGCCAGTTCAGTACGAAAGTTCTCTTACCGTTTGCAAGCTGTGTGAGAACTTTGTCCATTCCATATTTAAACAGGATTGCGGAAAAAATAATGCTGAGAACCGTAATCAGGATCACAGATGGTTTTTCCAGCTTTTTCGGAAGACGGTCCGTAAACAGTGTCAGGCTTACCAGTCCTCCCTTTTCACGACAGGCAAGTGCTGCTGCCAGAAGTGTAATGAGAACAAACACCGCTACAACAAGCTCTTCTGTAAAAGACCATGAGCGATGGATAACCTTACGGGAAAATACATTTCCCACAGTCAGCACAAGGATCAGCAGTGTGGAAATAACCAGTACGATTTTTTCTACTGCTGCAAGTGCGTTCATGAGTTTTTTGTACACTTTCATACTCTTTCCCCTTTTGTATATTTTTCCGGTTTCAGATCCTTACCCCGTGGTTTAAAATGTTTTTGGATAAAAAAAATCCGTCCCCTCTCAGGGACGGATATAAAATTCCGCAACCACCCTGTTTCTCCATTGAAACAAGCACGATTCTGCAACGTACCGGCATACGCGACTTCTGTAACGGGAAGCGCCCGTGAAAACCTACTTACTTATCGAAAACTTTCGGCTTTCCTTCTCAGGGATGATATTCAAGGCAGTTCCGACGCTGCATCACACCAGTCACAGCTCTCTGAAGACGGTTCCTCTGTCTCTACTGATTCCCTTCATGGAATTTACTTTTGTTATGTGTTAACTCTTTAATGAGCTAAACAAATTCTAACTCTGTTTGTTTTGATAGTCAAGTTTTTTTTTCAAAAACTCCTTCAGGCGTTCTTTCCTTCTCCGGCAAAGTACTCCTTCACAAGCTTTACAACCACACCGGAAAGCAGGAATACTGCGATCAGGTTGGGGATCGCCATAAGACCGTTGAAGGTCTCAGCAATACTCCAGAGAAGTCCGAGATCAACAGTTGCGCCGATGATCGCTACCAGAGAGTACAGCACCATAAAAGGCCTGATAGCTTTTTCCTTAAAAAGAAACTCCGCACATCTGGCTCCGTAAAGTCCCCATCCAATGATAGTGGAAAATGCGAAGCAGCACATGGCAACTGCTGTAAAGATGGAAACCCAGTTTCCGTATGTACTGGTAAAGCCGCTGATGGTAAGCTCTGCTCCTGCTGCTGCGCCATAACCAACCGGCACCCCGCTGCAGAGGATAACAAGTGCTGTCAGCGTACAGATCACGATGGTATCTGTAAACACCTCGAAAATTCCGAAGAATCCCTGTTTTACAGGTTTTCTGGTGTCTGCACAGGCATGTGCGATGGAACCGGTACCAAGACCTGCCTCATTGGAAAAAATACCTCTGGAAACACCTTTTTTCATGCTCATGAAAAAGCTTCCTACTGCACCACCTGTTACAGATGCCGGATTAAAAGCTCCGCTGACGATAGAGCCGAAAACACCCGGAACATTTTTCCAGTTGATGATAACTACGCCGATGGCAAGAATAATGTAAAACAGCGCCATAAACGGTACCAGCTTTTCTGTAACCTGGCCGATCCTTTTGATTCCGCCAAGCAGGATCATTGCCACAAGAATCGCAAGGATGATCCCCATAACAAGGTTTACCGTAGAAGTATTGTCTGCAGTGATCACATTGTAATTGATCAGTGCAGAATCAATGGCTGTTGTAATGGTATTAACCTGAGTTGCATTTCCGGTTCCGAAAACAGTGAGCACACCGAAGGCGGAAAACAGATAGGCCAGCCAGTGCCAGTGTTTTTTAAGACCATTCTTAATGTAATACATTGGTCCTCCAACCAGATCTCCGTTGGCATTGGTTTCGCGGAAATGTACAGCGAGTGTAACCTCGGAAAACTTCGTACACATTCCAAGAAGTGCGGAAACCCACATCCAGAACACGGCACCCGGTCCTCCGATGGCAATGGCGCCTGCCACACCTGCAATATTTCCGGTTCCCACGGTAGCAGCCAATGCGGTACAAACAGCCTGAAACGGTGTCAGACTTCCATCGGAAGCTTCTCTTTTCCGAAGCATACGTCCGATAGTGACCTTAATTGCATAGGGGAATTTCCGGATCTGGAGAAAATTCGTGCGGATACTTAAATAAAGACCTACACCAATAATACAGATCATCGCAGGAACGCCCCAGATAAAATTGTTTACGGCAGCATTCACTGATTCAATAACAGATAACATTCTATAACCCTTCCCTTATTTAATTTTGTCTTATGGGATTGTACGTTTGTTTGTACAAAAAAGACGATTCGTTAGATTATATCACATTTTCTGTCGAATGTATAAGAGAAAAGCTTTATAATTTTACTATGATAAAGAAAGAAAGTGAATAAAAGCTGCCAATCCTGTTATCAAATATGTGACCCACCTGTAATAAAAATATTTATCTGTGGTCAGCATCATTTTCCGTATCATCCAGGAATGTAAATATATATCCCCAGTATTTCTCCAGTATCTTGCCTCTGCTTCCATAGATCTCATGCTTTGTTCCGATCATATGTATATAATCACAGGTCGTTTTTCCCTGACGATTGATCTTTCCGGCAAAATTTTTCAGGGCACGGACAGATACCAGATCTTCGGTCTGAGCCTGGATGAGCAGCATTGGTGCCGTATATTTTTTCCATCCGTAGAGACGCAGATACCAGCTCATTTCCGCAGAAGCCCAGAGCCAGCCGTAGGATGGAGACCAGGTCTGGAGCTCCTTATGTTCTGCACGAAGATTTTTGTATCGCTCATATCTTGGTTTTGATGTTGCGGAGCTTGTCTCAAAAGAACCACTGTCATCGTAAGGCGTTCGGCCGGCAACATATTCCTCATCTTTTCCGAGAATACATTTCTCCAGTGCTATGCCGGTGGCTGCCGGCCACGGTACATTATCTGTAAGAGGACGGATCATCGGGGAAGAGAGAATCACCTTATGAAACCAGTCCGGCTCCCAGGCTGCCGCAATACCACCGATGGCACCGCCCATGGAATGTGCATATAAGTTAAGTGACAGGTCCGGATGTGCTTTCTTTATGTAGCGGCATGCTTTCAGAAAATCCCGGATATATCTTCTCCATGTATCAATGTGGACCAGAGACGGGTCTGCGGTAAGGCGATAGCTGCGGCCATGACCACAATGCTCCGGAATATATACGTGATAGCCTTCCTTAAGAAAATAATAGGCCACTTCATCATATTTCACCGCTGATTCTGTAAATCCGTGGCTGATAACTACCACACCTTTAGGCATATCAATATCAGACAGATACTGCAGCATATGGATCTTACCTGTGATCCGTTTGCTTTCGTTACGAAACGGATAATCCGCACCCGGTACATAAAGTTCCCTTCTGTGAGACAGAAGATATGGCGTTACGATATTTTTCATGGTTTCTTCGTATTCATTTTCATGTATGATCTGCATATTGATTAAAAACCTCCCTTGCTTTTACTGTATTGCTTTTTTGCTTCTCCCAAACTCTGCTTTTCAAAACCCTTCCATGTTGTCACAGCTGTTTTCTTACAGGATAACAGAATTCACTCCTCCAGGCAATCCTTTTCAGACCATTTTGCTCTTTAATTTCCGGTAAAAAATGCCCGGACATTTTGATATGTACCGGGCATTTCTCCTGTTATTTCTGTTATTTAATAAAATCTCACAATATCTTCCACAGCTTTACGTTTCGGTCTTGCAGGCTCTTCGGCTGCTTTTCCGATGGCGATCACTGCCATTACCGTTTCTGTTTCCGGAATGGAAAGAATCTCTCGGAGCTTGTCTCCGGCACGAAGTCCCATGATCAGGGTTCCATATCCAAGCTCCTTTGCCTTCAGGATCAGATTCTCGTTCTGAAGTCCCAGATCATAGCAGCCCCAGCCGTTTCCAAGCTCGTTATCCGGTGTGCCGTCTTTCTGAAAGCCGGAATGGCTATGTACAAAGGTTGTAACGATCAGGGAGGCATTCTCTGCTTTTGCCTGGTTCATTTCCGGCAGACATTCTCTGCTGACCTTCTCCACCATTTCTTCGGACATTACACAGTAATATCTTCCGGTCTGGGAGTTCTTCCAGCTGGGTGCTTCCTGAGCGGCACGGATCACTGCAAGAAGATCCTCCTTTGTGATCCTGCCCTCCGGGCTGTATTTACGGATGGTTCTTCTCTCTTCGATCAGTTTCTGAAATTCCATATTTTTTTCCTCCTTATCTGTCCGGTACAGAATCTGCTTCCGGATCCTGCTGTTATTCCGGCACGTATTTTTATGTTCACACTTTTTATGGAGCTATTTTAACACAATGCCGTATTGAAATCAATTTTCAGAACTCCGCATCGTTACTGTTCATTCTGCGACCGTTACTGTTCACTCCGTTCTCAGCAACACGCTTCAAAAAATATTGCCTGGGAACAATAACTGCAATACCACTTATGAAGATTTTTTTTGATTTACCACATAAATTCCCACGCAGACAAGGAACAGCGCGATCAGGCTTCCCAGGTTAAATGCCTGACGTACCTCTCCCAGAACCAGTGCAGACAGGATCACACTGAACAAAGGATTTACAAAACCAAAGATCGCTACCCTGGATACATCATTCCAGGCAAGCAGCACTGACCACAGTGTATAGGCCACTGCAGACACCATTGCCAGATAAAAGATGATCCCGATACCGGCGGCATTTACCACTCCGAAATGTCCTCCCATCCCTTTTCCGATCAGGAACAGAATGATCCCGCCCATGGTAAACTGCGTTCCGCTGAGTACCACCGGAGATACCTTTCTGGAAAAAATATTGATCAGCACCGTGGACATTCCGTAAGAAAACTGCGCGATCAGAATAAATCCTTCTCCTGTAAGCCTAAAACCCGCATCCAGAGAATTTCCCATAAGATTGATCACGACCACGCCGGCAAAACCGAGGATGCAGCCAAGCATCTTTCGCCCGGTCATTTTTTCCTTGTGAAAAACAAGGCAGGACAGCAGGATCGCAATAAAATTCCCAAGACCTGTGATAATAGCGCCTTTTACACCAGAGGTATGTGCCACACCTATATAAAAGAAGAAATACTGACATACCGTCTGAGCCATACATACCGGCACCGCATATTTCAGAACAGTTCGATCCGGAAGCAGAACCTTGCGCTCACGCAAAGATGCAAAGATCAGTACAAGGATTCCTGCCAATGCAAAACGCACTCCTGCAAAAACGATCTGACTTGCCGTATCTGCAGAATCCATCTGCATCAGACGGTATCCTGTCTTAATCAGCGGGATCGCACTCCCCCAGAGGAGACAGCAGACGCAGGCAAGCGCTGCCACCACCCAGGTTTTTTTTAATATTGTTTTTGTTTGTTCCATTTGTTTATTCTCTCTTTCTCAAAACTTCTTCCATCTGACTGATCACAGCTTTTATTTCATTTATTGCACTGATACTTACGTCCCGGAAATCAAGCTTTTTCCCCTTTCCGCATAATTCTGCCTCATAAGCGCTGGCTTTCTCTTCATCTTTATCCTTGTATCTGGCTTTTCCGATCAGCCAGGCACTGGAATCCGCACAGTCCAGATATTCCGTATTTCCCTGGATCAGAAAATCCTCTGAAGCCTCCGTCAATGCTGTTTTCAGCTTTTCTGCTTTATCCAGAAATTCTTCCGTTATCCGCGGATAATGTTCTTTTATATAGAGGAGATTTTTATGAATACAGGTGGCACTTTTTTCCATTAGTTTCCGTTCTTCCGGATCTTTGAAATTATCATATTCCCCAGGCCGGACTTCCCATCCGCGGATGGATTTGCTTAATTCCATCAGCCAGTATACATGACGGGAAATATCGTCCGGAAACATAAAATACGTAGAAAATTCATGATCGATCATAGGTGCAAGACTTATGATCCCGCCATCTTTATCACAGAGAAATGCTACATTTTCATAATGATAATTCTGGTCTCCTTTCAGGACAGAGATCAGTACCTGCATGGCAAGCTGTTCCGCCATTTCCTGATGCTCCTGAAAAAAATCAGCTTCAAAAATATCTCTGTAATCATAAAACATCCGGCAATAGTTTACATAATTATCTATATCTACCTTTTCATCCGGATATTTCCGAAAAAATTCCAACAGATTCAAAAGGGATTCCCCTTCTTTATAGGCCATGGGTACTGTCGTTCCGTAGTCAAGATATTTTTCATTTACTGCCTCATACCCTTCACAGATGGCCAGTTCATATCTGGGCGCAGGCATGAAATATTCATTAATGATCGTTGACCAGAATACCTCTGCATAAGCATACAGTGGCGTGGAAAATGGTTTGGATTTCGTCAGTGGCTTGAAGATCATATTTCCCGGAAATATAGGGAAATGTTTTTCCCCACTTACCACGCCTACGGCTTCAGCCTTAAGGTTTCCGATTCGATTTTTGTATTGATAGTGTCTGACTTTATAATACATAGCAGTCATATCGTATTGACTTCCCCTTCAATGTATAAGACGGCTCCCGGCCAGCAAGACATTCACTTTTCAGCGGACGCTTAACGATGATCTTATCCGGATTTGCCATGATAGCTGCATCAAAAAGATCCTTTTCCCCGGAACACGGCGGTTCCAGCTTCTGGATCAATTGAAGTTTCTTGTTGATCAGGCTGGATTTCTGTCTTGCCGGAAACATGGGATCCAGATAGATCACGTCTACAGGATCAAGAAGCTTTGACATATCTTCTACACTGTTTCCCTCGATCACCTTCATACGACCGGCAATATCTTTCAGCTCCATATTTTTCTTGGCACGGCGAATGGCATCTTTAAGAAGGGCTGCGATTACCGGATTCTGCTCGTACAACGTCACCTCATAGCCCTGGGCTGCCAGAAGAAAGGCATCCTCACCCATTCCTGCCGTAGCATCGATGGCCTTCCTTCCCTCCTTATCTGACTTCACCGCCTTCACCAGCATTTCATGCTGAAGTCTGCCTCTGGTAACTCTGTGGAGCATCGTCTCCACAAAATCCCCCTGATAGGTCAGCCCGAAACCGGACAGCGAAACGCCCCTGGAATCAAACTGCACCGTCAGAAAATCTCCCGGCTTATCCTGGAGCTGTGCTCCGGTCCTCCTGCAAAAGGCTTCCGCCATATCTCTCTGTCCGCCCTTTCCAAGACAGACTGCGATTTTATCATTCATTTCCCGATTCTCTCTTTCATGACTCTTTTTCATAAGCCCCTTCATTCTACAATTTTACAAAAGAAATTGCAATTCATCTCAGTCAAGACCACCCGCTTAGCGGGTGGCTTGCTCTGTCCCTATAAGGGACTATTC
>OHAC01001024.1_pt1 | contig 27184 bp, 29 predicted proteins | sample 1577051 | NCBI WGS metagenome assembly OHAC01 (sample SAMEA3541499, study PRJEB24748) | human gut metagenome | biome: human gut; feature: human-associated habitat; material: faeces | place: China | collected 2012 | reverse complement strand
TAAAAGAATATATATATTCTATTATATTACTAACTTATGGTATAATTTATTATCATGTGGAATAATAGGGGGAAATTTAATTGAAAAAAAAGCCGATTATATTATTAGTATTAATTTTGATAATTTGTTCTCTATTTATGCCTCTTTCTATTAATTATACAGGGCAAAGTAAGATTTTAAGTTATAATAAACTAAATAGATATATATCATTATCTAGATTAGATGGAATTTCAACTGAAAATTTTATTTATTACAATAAATCTAAAGTTGGATTTTCTTTAAAAAATGAATTAAATTCATATGATGGTATAAAAAATGGAATAGTTGTTATCGGAAATTATTTTAGAAATATTGTTGTAGGAAGCACACTAGATTATTTAAATGGATTTGATGTTATTAGTTCAAATGCAAAGATGATTTGGTTGTTTTTCGGAATATTTCTTGAGCTTGCAAAAAACATAATATTTTCATCTATAGAATTTATAGTTATGATAATAATACTTTTATTGCAAGCAACAGTATCTTATACTTATATATTGTTTTATTTACTTACAATTTTATTCATATCAGGAATATTATATGTTTTAAAAAAGAAATAATTTAAAAATTATGGAGGATTATGTATTATGGAAAAAAGTACAATAAGTCAAGCTATGTTAAAAGTATCTGAGTTAGAGAGAATTTATAGAGATAAAATGTACAAAATGATGGATCTTGAAAATATAATACAAGAATACATATTAGAATCTGATGGAAGTAGACATGATTGTAATGAAGTAGTTGATTTTAATCGAGAATTTGAGCTTATAATAGAATTAGGAGAAGAAATTTCTCAAATAAAGACAAAAATATCTAAAGCTAATAATGAAAATTACATAGAAACTAAAACTGGTAGATTAAGCCTTCAAGGGGCATTAAATAAAATTAAATATCTAAGAGGTCAAGTAAATAACTTTGAACATATTTTAGAAAATGTTAAATCTTCAAAAGAAAGAAAGGTAGATGCTGCAGCAACATCAGTTTACTATAAGGTAAAAGAACCTAACTTTAATAAAAAAGATTTAAAAAAATATCTAGAAGATAGAAACGAAGAGATTTTAGAACTTGAAATTGCTTTAAATAAAGCTAATAATGAAATTTTAATAGATATTGATTAATAGAATTTTTAATTCTTTTAATAAATGTGTGCAAATTTTAAATTACATATATTCAGTCAATTTATAAATAACAATTAACAATTAAAAAATATGTTATATCGTATATGATTGGCATATCCTTTTTACAGATAAAATAATTAACACTTAACAATTTATATAGGGATAAATTAAAAAATTATAGAAAATTAAATTTGCACTCATAAGGCACAGTATATAACTTGTTATGTATTGTGCCTTTTAACATATAAGAATAATTAACTTAATTGGAAGGGGAAATTTATGAGAGAAATAGAGCTATTAAGAGAATGTAGAGATCTATTAGAAGAAGTAGATAAATTAATATCTCAAATCGGAAGTTTTGAAATGGACAAAACGGAATTTTGTGTAGATGAAAAAGAACAATTATTGGTAATTACAATAAATGATTCTGAAGGGGATGTATTTACATATAAAAATGCATATGAATTTTTATATGAATATATGTTAAACATGCACAGTGATAATATTCAATATCTTAGAGAACAGTATGAAGATATGTTTGATGATATGGATGTAAATGATTGGATTATGAAAAGGGGATATATTGAATATATAAATTTAAGAATAAGAAAAATATATTTTAGACTACAAGAAATTTCAGAAATGTAGAATAAGATTAAAAAAGCTAGCGAATTTAATATATTAAATTCACTAGCTTTTTTTAATTTGGGTTTTAAATAGATAATTATCTAAAATATACAAATTTCTTTATAGATAATGTCTTAAATCTTTTGCAAAATTTTCCTCTAATTCGGCTAAGTCATAACACAAACTTTTTATTGATTCTAATGCTGCAGGGTATTGATTCATATATTTATTTATTGATTTTATACCCATATTGCATCCATCTGTAATCAAATCGGCAATCTCTTTATCGTGTTCACCTTTGACTAATTTAAAGTTTATTTTCATATGGCTCATAGCTTTTGCCATAGCACTTGGCTGTTCTTCAGAACAATCAAATTCATTTAATTTGTCTGTGATTTTATTTTGAAGCTTTTGATGGTCGTTTAAATATTTTACTATTATGTCATATAATTTTTTATTTTCGACTTTATCTATAACTTGTTTTATAGCGTCAATACCCATTTTACAACCAGCATCACATTCTTTAAGTAAATTAATAGTATCTTCTGTAGGCATAATAGACTCCTTTATTTAAATTTATAGAGTTATTATGTGAAATAATAATAAATTTTATAACATATAGGAAATAAATTTCATTTCACAATGAAAAACTATTATTCTATATTGTTATTGCTAGATTCTGTAGTTGTATTATTTTCACCTGAACTACCGCCATTCTCATCAGGATTTCCTGGGTCTGGCTCTGGCTCAGGTTCCGGCTCTGGCTCAGGTTTAGGTGTTGGTTCAGGGTCAGGTTCCGGTTCAGGTTTAGGCTCAGGTTTAGGTGTTGGTTCAGGGTCTGGCTCTGGCTCAGGTTTTACAGGTTTTGGTTTATTGTCGTTATTATCTTTATTATTATCTTTATTTTTGTTACTATCTTTATTATTATTGTTTTTATTACTATTTTTATTACTATTGTTTTTAGTATTATCACTACTGCTAGTATCTTGTTTTGTAGTATTATTTTCTTCCTCGGTATTATCTTTTTGATTTTGTTTATCTTCTTCTTGAGTAAAATATTTAAAATACAAAGGAACTGTACCAATAATTTCATTATTATAAATTATTATTAATTTAGTGCTTCCCTTTGCTAAACCTGTTATAGTACATTTTTTACCACTACTTTGGAAATTACATATAGAACCATTTTCAAGTTTAAATCTTAATTTATTTGTATCGATTGGTTTTGAATTAGTGCTATCCATGACTACTTCTAAAGTAGTTTGTTCGCTTATAGGTAATACGTAAGTATCATTATCCATTTGGTACTCGCTTGTGATAGAAACTCCATTAAAAGTAACGTCTGCATCTTTATTAAGATTTTTAAAAGCAAAGAATCCTATACCACCGATAATAGCTATAGTGATAAGAATTAAGGCTATTTTTTTTAATAAAGAACCAGATTCATCATCATAGTATTCATCATCGTCATCATATTCATAATTATAATTTTCATCGTTATCATCGAAATCATGATTTAAATAATACTTTGAATTTGTTTTTGTTTTGTGTTTATCATTTTTCATATTATCATCTTCTTTTTTTGAAATATTATCATCTTCGATTTCTTTTTTTGAAGATAAACTTTTTTCTTCAAAGTGTAAAGGTTCTACTTTTTCTACTGTTGTGTTTTTATTAGGTTCATTGTCTTTATTATCAGAAATATCTTTTTTATTCAATTTAACTGTAGACATCTTTTTTACTTTATTACGATCTGATTGAGTTTCAAGTTTTTTTGAAAAATTATCTATAGATTTTTCGGGTATTTTAGCAATTATAAAATCTTCATCAGATAAATCTTCATAGTCTGGAACATCATCTATCCAGTCAAATGCGTATAAAAAACAATCTAATAAGTATGTAGTTGCTTTTTCTGAGACACCGTTTTTAGTAAGAATAGTTTTTGCTCTTAAATAAGCAAAATTTTTATCGATATCTCTCTGATCATAAGCATTTACTATTGCAGAAATTGCATTTTTTTGTATTGCAAATTTAACTAGATTAGTTTCTTCTTGTAAATTAGGTATTAAATTATCAAGAGTTACTATGAATTTTTTTGAATCTAGAAAAATATTTATACCATAATTACCAAACATATACTTGAGTGCATAACTTAAGTTGTTTTGTAGTGTTCTTTTTTTCTTCATAAATCGACCCCCTCCTATTTACTTCTAATTTATGGATATACCATACTAAATTTTATCATAATACTTTTTTTGGATTTTATCAATATTTTTGAATCTAAATTTTCTTTTAAATGTAAAACATAAGATATAAATAAAAAAAATACAATATACGATTAATAAAAAATAGAATATAAATTTATAGGATTATACAAAAAACACGAAAAATATTAAAAAAATATGGAAATTTGTTTGTGTCTATGGTATATTTTATTAGTAATTGTTTTAAATTCATTAGGAGTATTAGGAAAAGGAGTACATTATGGCAAAAAAAGGATCAATTTACGAACTAAATGGAAGAGTAGAACTTAAAAGAGCAATTCCTTTAGGAATACAACATGTTTTAGCGATGTTTTTAGGGAATATATCACCGCTTATAATAGTATGTGGATTATTAAATATTGACTCGAATCTTAGATCGATGCTTATTCAAAATGCAATGTTTATAGCAGGTTTAATTACACTAGTACAGTTATATCCAATAGGACCAGTGGGAGCAAAACTTCCAATAGTAATGGGTACAAGTTCAGGATTTATAGGTACAGCACAAGCTATTGGTTTGCAATATGGATATGGCGCAATAATAGGAGCTGGTTTAGTTGGCGGAATAATGGAGGCAATTTTAGGATTTTTTATAAAACCACTTAAAAAGTTATTTCCACCAATAGTTACAAGTTTAGTTATAATATCTATTGGTTTATCTTTATTACCAGTTGGGATTAAGTATTTTGGTGGTGGAGCAGGAGCTAAAGATTTTGGCTCATTAAACCATTTATTAGTTGGAACAACAGTTATAATAGTTATACTAGTTCTTAAACAATTTAAAGGATTTTTAAATGACTCATCTATATTAATAGGTATAATAGTTGGATATATATTGGCTATATGCTTAGGTATGGTAGATTTTACACAAGTAAAAGAAAGTGCTTGGTTCTCTCTACCACATCCAATGGTAGTTCCATTTGAATTTAATATACAAGCTATAATAGCAATGGGAATAATGTTTATAGCTACTACTGTAGAAACTATAGGTGATATATCTGGTATAACAAATGGAGGACTTGATAGAGAACCTACAAATAGAGAGCTGTCTGGAGGTGTTATGGCAGATGGTATAGGTAGTATAGTTGCATCTATATTTGGGGTTTTACCAAACACATCGTTTAGCCAAAATGTTGGTCTTGTAACTGTTACTAAAATCGTAAATAGATTTGTAATAATGACAGGTGCGATATTCTTGATTTTATGTGGATTCTGTCCTAAATTAAGTGCAATATTTTCAGTTATGCCACAGTCAGTATTAGGTGGAGCAGCAGTTATAATGTTCTCTATGATACTTGTAAGTGGTCTACAATCTCTATCTAGAGAAACTTTAGATGGAAGAAATGGTCTTATAGTTGCTTTAGCTATAGGGATAGGAGTTGGAATAGGTAATGTTCCAGAAGTATTGGCACAGTGTCCAGAATGGGTATCAAATATATTTGCACAAAATGGTATAATAATGACTTTTGTAGTTGCTACTGTTTTAAATTTAATATTGCCTAGAAATAATGAAGAAGCAAAAAAAGAACAAATGGGGGCATAATATACATATTAAAATATAAAAATGATATAGAAGTAAGTAGATTATTATGATAAAATTAATTTAGTTTAAATATAAATTAAAATTTATTATTAAAAAATAGAGGGAAGGAGATATTTGGCGCCCGAATGTGTCTCCTTTTCTAAAAAGGAGACAGACTTATTAAGTTTGTCTTTTTTTATAACGCATAGGAAATTATATTCATTTAAAAATTGTGTAGATGTATAATTTCCGTATATGTGATTATAGCACTTGGTGTAGCAAGTGCTATAACCTTCAAAGAAATCTATATCTTTAAAGATTTTTATGATAAAGATTTCTTTATGTAAATACAAAGATAAAATAGGAGGATTAGATGTTTACAATTAAAAAATACGTTGTTGCAGATAGCTTAGAAGAAGCTTACAAATTAAATCAAAGTAAAAAAGCAAATATATTAGGTGGACTTTTATGGATGAAGATGGGACATAAAACTATTCAAACAGCAATTGATTTATCTAATTTAGGCCTAGATAAAATTGAAGAAAATGATGAATATTTTGAAATAGGAGCTATGGTTAGACTTAGGGATTTAGAAGTTCATGAAGGTCTTAATAAATATTTTAATAATGCAATAGAAAATTGCGTAAAAAGCATAGTTGGAGTCCAATTTAGAAACTGTGCAACTATAGGTGGAAGCATATTTTCAAGATTTGGATTTTCAGATCCTCTTACATGTCTATTAGCTTTAGATAGTTATGTAAAGCTTTATAAAGGTGGAGTAATATCAATGAGGGAATTTGTAAATATGCCTTATGACAATGATATATTAGAAAAAGTTATAATAAAAAAAGATAATCGAAAAATAAGTTATATGTCTCATAGAAATATATCTACAGATTTTCCTGTACTTACTTGTGCAGTATCAAAAATAGGAGATAAATTTGCAGTCGCAGTTGGCGCTAGACCACAAAAGGCAGTTTTAGTATTAGATGAAGAGAATATATTAAGCTGTGATCCAACAAAAGATGAAATAGAAAAATTTGCAGATTATGTTGAAGGTAAGTTAACATTCGGAAGTAACATGAGGGCAAGTAAGGACTTTAGAAGTCATCTATGCAAGGTTTTAGTAAAAAGATGTATAAATGAAGTTGGAGGTATGTAGATATGGAGATTAAATTTTGGTTAAATGGTAAAATGATAAAAGATGAAATAGAGCCAGATATATTACTTCTTGAATATGTTAGAAGTAAGGGGTGTTATTCAGTTAAAAGAGGGTGTGAGACTGCAAACTGTGGATTATGCACAGTATGGGTAGAAAATAAACCTGTCCTTTCGTGTTCAACACTTGCAGCTCAAGTAAATAACAAACATGTAGTTACGCTTGAAGGTGTTCAAGAAAGAGCTATAGACTTTGGAACATTTTTAGCTAAAGAAGGTGCAGAACAATGTGGATATTGTTCGCCAGGATTTATAATGAATGTTCTTGCAATGGAAGATGAATTAGAAAACCCAACAGAAAGAGAAATAAAAGAATATTTATCAGGTAATTTATGTAGATGTACAGGATATCAAGGTCAATTAAGAGCTATAAAAAAATATTTAGACAGAAATAAGGAGGTAGCAAATAATGAAGTTTGTAAATAATCGTGTTATGAAAAAAGATGCTATGTCTTTAGTTACAGGGCAAGCTGTATACACTGATGATATAGCACCAAAAGATGCACTTATAGTAAAGGTACTTCGTTCGCCTCATGCTCATGCAATAGTTAAAAATGTAAAAAAAGATATAGCGCTTAAAGTTCCAGGAATAGAATGTATATTAACTTGGGAAGATGCACCAAAGACAAGATTTACAACTGCTGGGCAAACATATCCAGAACTTAGTCCATATGATAGAAAAATACTAGATGAGAGAGTTAGATATGTCGGAGATGCTGTAGCTATAGTAGCTGGAGAAAATGAAAAATGTGTAGATAGAGCTTTAAAAATGATAAAAGTTGAGTATGAAGTACTAAAACCAGTACTTGATTTTAGAGAAGCTTTAGACAATGAGGTTGTGGTCCACCCAGAAGAAGATTGGGAAGTAAAAGTTCCAATATCTCCAGATGTAAAAAGAAACTTAATATGTCATGATGTATTAGAAGAAGGTGATGTTGAAGCTGAATTTGCAAAATGTAAATATGTAATAGAAGAAACTTATTTAACAAAAGCAAATCAACAAACAATGATGGAGACTTTTAGAGCATATACATATAAAGATGCATACGGAAGACTTGTATGTGTTGCATCTACACAAGTTCCATTCCATGTTAGAAGAATACTTGCAACTGCACTTGATACATCAAAATCAAATATAAGAGTAGTAAAACCTAGAATAGGTGGGGGATTTGGTGCAAAACAAAGTGTAATCAATGAAATATTCCCTGCATTAGTAACTTGGAAAACAGGTAAACCTGCAAAAATAATATATAGTCGTAAAGAGAGCCAAATTGTTTCTAGTCCAAGACACCAAATGCAGATAACTGTAAAATTAGGTGCAGATGAAAATGGAAAACTAAAAGCTGCTTCACTTTACACTTTATCAAATGCAGGAGCATTTGGAGACCATACCCCAACAACAATAGGATTAACTGGTCACAAATCACTACCTCTATATACAAGTCATGTAAATGCATTTAAATTTGCATTTGACGGTGTTTATTCAAATACAATACCAGCAGGTGCTTATAGGGGATATGGTGCAACACAAGGTGTTTATGCGTTAGAAACAACAATGAATAAACTTGCCCTAAAAATGAATATGGATCCAATTGAGTTTAAGAAAAAGAATCTTTTAAAAGAAGGAGACTATATGCCAGCCTACCATGGTGAGACAGCAAACTCATGTACGCTTGAAAAGTGTCTAGATAAAGTAAAAGAGATGATAAATTGGGATGAAAAATATCCATGTAAAGATTTAGGAAATGGGAAAGTAAGATCAGTTGGTCTTGCTGTAGCAATGCAAGGTTCTGCAATAAGTAATGTCGACGTTGCAAGTGTAACTATAAAAGTAAATGACGATGGATTCTATTCAATGATGATAGGTGCAACTGATATGGGTACAGGATGCGATACAATACTTGCTCAAATGGCAGCTGATTGTTTAGATACTCATGTAGATAATATAGTAGTTTATGGAGTTGATACAGATATATCTCCGTATGATTCAGGTTCTTATGCATCAAGTACAACATATTTAACTGGTAATGCAACTATAAAAACATGTCAAATACTTAGAGAAAAAATAATAGCAGCAGGTGCTGATATGTTAGATATAAAATTAGAAGATGCTGATTTTGACGGAGAAAAAGTATATTCTGTAAAAGAAGAGAGAAGTATAAGCTTAAAAGATATAGCAAATAATGCAATGTGTTACAGCAACCACACATTAACTGCTACAGCTAAGGAAAAAACTCCAGTATCACCACCACCATATATGGCTGGAGCTGTTGAGATTGAATTAGACAAAGAAACAGGACATGTTGAAATAATAGACTATGCTACATGTGTAGACTGTGGAACAGTAATAAATCCAGCTCTTGCAACTGTACAAACAGAGGGTGGTTTAGTACAAGGAATTGGTATGGCTTTATATGAAGATGTTCAATATGACAATAAGGGAAGAATATTAAACGATTCATTTATGCAATATAAAATACCTACAAGACTTGATATGGGCAAAATAAGAGTAGAATTTGAATCTAGTTATGAGCCAACTGGACCATTTGGTGCAAAATCAATAGGGGAATTAGTTATAAATACACCATCACCAGCATTATGCCACGCTATATACAACGCTAGTGGAGTTTGGATTAATGAACTTCCTATGACTAGCGAAAAAATAGCAATGGGTATATTAAAAAATAACATTGAAGCTTAGTATTATAGTTTTGGCATCTGGAAATAGTAGACGATTTAATGGAAATAAATTGTTATATGAAATAGATAACAAACCTATGTATTTACATACAGTAGATAAGCTTATTGATTTAAAAAAAAGCAATGAAAATGTAGATGAAATAATATTTGTCACTAAGTACGACAAAATAATAGATAACTTAAAAAATAAAGATATAAAAGTTGTAAAAAATAACAATAGTGAATTTGGAATTTCCCAGTCTATAAAACTGGGAGTTTCAAATTCATCTAATAATACATATATGTTTATTGTATGTGACCAACCTTATATAAAAAAAGAAACTATAGATAAATTTATAAATCAATTTGTAAAAAGTAAAAAAAATTTAGGGTGTGTAAGTAATAATGATATTTTATTAAATCCCACTATTTTTACAAGTAAATATAAACAAAAATTATTAAATTTAAGTGGTGATAAAGGTGGAAAAAAGATAATTTTAGAAAATTTAAATGACTTATTTACATTTAAAATTTTAAGTGAAAAAGAAGTTATAGATATAGATTTTAAGTATCAACTTTAAGATAAACAAAGGTGATTTTTATGAAAATTTACTCCTATAAAAAAGGAAGTATTAGCTACGAAAAAAATTTGATTCAGGCATTAGATATAGATTTAGAAAAAGATAAAATAATAACATTAGTAGGAGCTGGTGGGAAGACAAGTACAATATTTGAACTTGGAAAAGAATTTTCAAATTTAAATAAAAAAACAATTATAACTACAACTACACATATGGGATTTGACAAAGATTTTATATTGATAGAAAAAGATAGCGATATAAAAAGAATTAAAAATATTCTGAAAAATTTTTTTCTAATTAAAGTAGGAAAGAAGGAAAGTGAATACAAAGTAAAAAGTTTAGATTTTGATTTGTTAAAAAAAATTATTTTACTTGGAGATTTTATATTAATAGAAGGAGATGGATCTAAAAACCTGCCGCTTAAAGCACCTAAAGACAATGAACCTGTAATAATAAAAGAAACAAACTTAGTAATTGGTATTATGGGGTTTGATAGTATAAATAAGAAAATAAAAGATATATGTCATAGACCAGAATTAGTATCAAAATTATTAAGAAAAGATTTAGATGAAATTATAGATTATAAAGATTTAGTTGAAATAGCTCAACATGAAAATGGACTAAAAAAAAATGTGAATTGCAAATATAAAGTAATAATAAATAAAGTAGATAAAGAAGAAAATCTAGAATTATGTAAGAACATAGCAAATTTATGTAAAAAATCTAATATAGATGTTGTTTTTACAAGTTATAGATAAAATAGGAGAGATATAATTATGGATAATATAGTAATAGTGCGCGGTGGAGGCGATTTGGCAAGTGGAGTTATTCATAAATTACATAGATGTAATATAAAAGTACTAGTATTAGAATGTGAACATCCAACAGCGATAAGAAGGACTGTGTCGTTTTGTAATGCTGTATTTGAAAATGAAATGGAAGTTGAAGGAATTAAATGTAGATTGGCAAAGAATATAGATGAAATAAAACGCATTTTTGAAGATGGAGATGTACCTTTAATTATAGATGAAAAATGTGAAATACTAGATGAAATAAAACCAATAGCTTTAATAGATGCTATAATAGCGAAAAAAAATATCGGAACAAATAAAAATATGGCTCCAATTACAATTGCTTTAGGGCCTGGATTTTATGCAGGGAAAGATGTAGATGCAGTAATTGAAACAAAAAGAGGGCATAATTTAGGTAGAATTATATACGAAGGTTATGCAGCAAAAAACACAGGAATACCAGGAGATATAAAGGGATATTCCAAAGAAAGAGTTATACACTCACCGACAGAAGGAGTTATAAATAATATAAGTCATATTGCAGATTATGTTGAAAAAGGTCAAATTATAGCAAAGGTAGGAAGTGAAAATGTATATGCATCTTTAAGTGGAATTTTAAGAGGAATAATATATGATAAAACATATGTTAAAAAAGGTCTTAAAATTGCAGATATAGATCCAAGAAAAGAAGAATTACAAAACTGTTATAAAATTTCAGATAAAGCTAGATGTATAGGTGGCGGGGTTTTAGAAGCGCTATTAAATATGTGTTTTATAAAGAATATAAAAATATTTCAGTAAAGGTGATAAAATGGGCACAGAAATATACAAAACATTATTAGAAGATTTAAATAAGGGCGAGGAAGTAGCACTTATAACAAAGTATAATTTAGAAACAAAAAAAGTCGAAAAAAATATATATAATTTAGAAGAATTAGAAGGAAAAAACTTAGAATATGTAAATAAGGCGAAGGAAAAAAATTTAATAGCAAATATTAAAATAAACGACGAAGAAAGTGTACTTGCAGAAGTTTTTAAAAGGGAGCATAGGCTTATTGTATTTGGAGCAGGACATGTTGGATATCATTTATGTCATTTTGCATCAAAAGTAGGGTTTAATACAATTGTAGTTGATGACAGACCGTATTTTGCAAACAAGGAAAAATTTGGAGATGATATACAAGTGATTTGCAATACTTTTGAAAATGCTTTTGAAATTTTAGATATACATGAAGAGGACTATGTTGTAATAGTTACTAGAGGTCATAAACATGATAAGTTTTGTTTAGAGAAAATTTTATCTTTAGATGAATTAAATTATATTGGAATGATTGGTTCAAAAAGAAGAGTCAAAATCATGAAAGAGGAATTAATTGAAGAGGGATATTTAAAAGAAAAAATTGAAAATATATATTCTCCAATAGGACTGAATATAGGGGCAGTGACTCCTGAAGAAATAGCAATATCAATACTTGCAGAAATTATAAGTGTTAAAAGAATTGGAAAATTGGCTGTAAAAAATGAACCTATAAAAGTCAGTAATTCATGTGAATTAAATAAAGATGTATTAGAAGCTTTGGCAAAATCACAAAATGAAAAAATGAGCCTTGTAACAGTTATCTCTACAAAAGGATCTACTCCACGAAAAGCGGGAAGTAAAATGATAGTATACGATAGTGGAAAGATTATAGGGACAATTGGTGGTGGATGTGCAGAGGCAAAAATAATTAAAGATGCAGCTTTGATGGCTGGTAGTAAAAATTTAAAAATAGAAACAATAGATATGACTGGAGAAATTGCTGAAGAAGAAGGTATGGTTTGTGGGGGAAAAATGACCGTGTTAATAGAGGCAATTTAATCAAAAATATGCATCAAAAAAGAAAAAACATGAAAAAAATTAAAAAAAATTTACAAAAAAAAATTACAAAATAATTACAAATTGAGAAAACGATAATCCTATTGAAAATGCTACTGTTGAATGGATTAGTTTCTTTTAAAACTAAAAGCAAAAAAGTAACAACGATGTAACTTTTTTCTAAAAAAGGGTTTTAAAAGTTACTAAAATGTAATATTATATAAGTATCACAAGGTAAATAAAAACAAAATTTTAAGAATATAGAAATTACTTAAATCTATTTCTAGAAGGTCTAAATTCAATATTTAAATATAAAAGAATTTGCTATTTAAATATAGGCTTTCTAAGTAAGTTAAAATCTAGGGGGGAATTTATGTTTAAGAAATTTACAAAAACAGTAGCTATTCTAGGAGCAATTATGATTACGTTAGGAGTAACAACTCCAGCACAAGCAGCAAGTTGCGGAACAGGAAAAACAACTGCAACTGTAAATGTTAGAACAGGAGCTTCTACGAAATATAGAAAAATAGGTAAGTTATCTAAAGGCAAAAAAGTTAATTTATATACAACTAAAAATGGATGGTACAAAATAAAATTCAATGGAAAATATGGTTGGGTTAGCAAAAAATATGTATCTAAATCATCTTATTCTTCAGGAGAAGAAAGCTCAAATAGCATAAAAGGCTACAAAGTAAAAAAATCACTTAAAGTTAGAGCAGTTGCTTATTCAAGTGGTACTCATACAGCTTTAGGAACAAAACTTAGATATGGTGTTATAGCAGTTGATCCAAAAGTAATACCATATAGAACAAAAGTTTATATAAAAGAATTAGACAGAGTATTTGTTGCAGAAGATTGTGGTGGCGGAATAAAAGGAAAAATAATAGATATTTATATGCCAAGTGAAGCTCAATGTAATAGATGGGGTTCTAGAAACATAACTATACAAATACTAAAATAGTATACAATGATTTAATATAAAAGGCGTGCTTTATAGCACGTCTTTTTGGTGTTTTATTAAAAAATAAAATAAATTTATCAAATTGTGATAAAATATAGATATATAGTAAATATACTACTTGTTCCTATGTATACAAAGGGGTGATTTTATGAAAAGGATAATATCAAATAATTTTATTAATGATTTAGAAAATGGAGTTTTAAGAAATATCTTAAAATATGTAAAATCGGATACTACCTTAGCCATGGAGATTAGAAAAGATGGTATAAATATTTATTATAGAGGTGGTAGCCTTTTAAAAATAAAAGAAGTAGGAGAAAATCAATATAATGGTTATTTTGATAAGAATTACATAAAAACAGAAAATAATCAAAGTGTAGTAGTTGAATGTATACCTAGAATTGATAACTTATCAAAAGCAAATAAATTAATAGACTATATACCTAAAATAAAACAACAAATGGATTTATGGATGAAAGTTGAAATGCCTGATGGCGGAGAAAGGGAATATAAACATATTGTTGCCAAAGAAAATAATTATGGACTCATAGGAAAGGAAAGCGATTATTTTATAGGTGATATAGAATACAGAGGATGTCTAAATAATTACTTATTCGATATGATAGGTGTTAAATGGGCAGTAGATAACGATAATTCTGAAAATCTAGACTTAGCACTATTTAAAATGTATTATGGAGATAAGCATTTAAAGACACTAGAAGAGGTTTTAAGCGATTTAAATAATATGATAGAGTTTTTATACGATGAAAAGAGTTTAAACCTTTTAAAAGACGATTTAAAGGAAATATATAAAGCTAAAACTATATTAGGTCTTTTATATCCATATGAAGAGTTAAAAATAGGATTTTCTGACAAAATAGAAATAGTATATATATTTGGAAACCAAAGTAATGAAAATAACAACTTAAAAAATATATTAATAGGAATAAAAAATTCAAAACAATATGAAGAAATATCAAAAATTGCAGATATAAAAATTGCAAAATCATCTTTTATGGGTTATGGTCTATATGAGAAGAATATGATGAATTTAGATTATGCAATAAATATGCTATAATTTGTCGTAAATTAAGTAACTAAATTCTACTGATAATCATAATATATATAAAATACTTTTAATCAAATTATATATAAGGGAGTTGACATATATTATGAGTAAGATTACAAAACCTGTGACAGATGTTGGTAAAGAATTAATAAATGGAGTAGGCTCTGTTGGCAAGGAATTAATAAACGGTGTAGGAACTATAGGTAAAGATGTGATTGGAGGAGTAGGCTCTGTTGCTAAAGAAACTATACAAACTGGTAAAAATGTAGGAAAAGCAGTAAAAGATAATATCAAAAAATAACTTATACTATTAAAAAAAATAATAGACCCAATAAATATTTATTGGGTCTATTATTTTATAATAAATTATTTTACATATTCATTTCCGTTTATTATTAAAGATGTTGGAGAATCATTTTTTAATATTAAATCGTAATGTACATTTCCTTCTTTGGGAACATCAAAATACCCTTGAGCATATACCAAATTGCCATTTTGATGTAAGTTAGAAACATATACTTTATAGCTACTATTCGTATATTTATTTACAACCCTTGTTACAATTGATTTATAAGTTAAAGATTCAGTTGTATTTATCTTAGTATTTTGGGCTATAAATGTATTAGAAGGAACTGAACTATATGATCTTTGTCTCATAACTGTAGTCGCAAATATCAACAAAAATAACGCTAAAATTACAATTAAAAAAACTCTTTTTTTGACTTTATCAATATTTAAATGTTTTTCCCCTTTATTAATAATATGATGTCTTTTAAATTTTAGTCGTTTATAAGTTGATAATGAGATAATTTTAGCATTTTTATCCTTTATTGCTATCTTATTATCTTTGGAATTATGATTATCTCTGTTATTTTCAAACTCTTTTTTCTTTTTGATGAAGAGTATTGTATTATTCGCATTAGAGTTTCTCATCTCGCTGCCCCCTTATATCCCCTTTTTTATATAATACTATATTTTTTTGGAAAAATATAGTAAAAAAGGTCAAATATTAGAAATTTATTGATAATTAAGAAAATTAATAGTAAGTAAATTAATTATTTTATGATGAATATTTTTTAAGATTATCTATTCGACTTCTTTTTTAGAAATGCTTGTTTTAACAAGAACAGAAGGTATTTTCCCAAGTTTCCCAGTTAAACTATTTATCAAATCTAATTCACCTACAACTACAATACTTATAACTGAAATGTTTTCAACTTCACATGGAATACCCATTCTACCTTTAATAATATGTTTGTATTTAGATATTATGTCGTTAAATTGTTTTTGGCATATATCAGGCTCTTCAAGTATTGCACTAATAACAGCAACTCTTTTCATTTGTATTCCCCCTAACTCATTCAAATTAAATATTATATTAGTAAACTATATATAAATTGTAGTATTAAAATTATAAAAAGTCTATAAAAGCACATAAAAGTTTATAATAATAAATTTAATATTAAAAATTAAAAAACAGTTGAAAACGAACAGATGTTTGATGTATAATGAGTTTATAGAACACGTGTTTGGCTCGAAAATAATAGTAATATTTTTGAACATAAATTAATATCATGTATAAAAGTTTAATTTTAGGGGTGATTAAAGTGACTGTAATTTACGAAAGAAAATTAGAAGAGATAACATTTTTAAATTTGCAAAAAGGTGAAGTTACACTAATGCAATTAAATGAGATATATAATAGATTTGGATTTGTCTTTGTAGGAAGTGCGGGGAAAATTAAAGGCATAAAAAAAGAAAGAAGAAATTAAAAAAAGAAGAAATTAAAAAATATAAAATAAAATATAAAAACCTATTATAATTAAAGATAGGTTTTATTTTTTTGAAGTAAAAAATATAAAATTTTAGTAACAATATAGTTACATTTACAAAATTTTGATTGTTTTAATTTGATAATTAAAATATAATCTAATAGTACATAGAAATGGGGTGAAAAAATGAGCGAAGACACAGCCGTAAAACAAAAGGGTTATTTTAAAAGTAAAAGGAATATTATACTTATAATTTTGATTGCAATAATTATTGTTTTTGTTGGTATTTTAAATTATTTCACATCAAAGAATTTATATAATGGAAAAATTGCTCAAAACATTTATATAGAGGATGTAAATGTATCAAATATGACAAAACAAGAAGCACTTAAAACTATTGATGCAAAATATCCTACTAAGAAAGTTAATTTATCTTATAATAATGAATATTACACTATAGAGCCAAATCAGGTGGACTTATCGTACGATACTAAAGATGTAGTAGATAGTGCATATGATTTAACTAGAGAAAATTCATATTTCTCAAATATAGTAACTTATATAAGTACAAAATTTAAAGGGCATGATTTTAACATAAAGGTATCATATGATGAAGATAAATTAGACAAAAAAATAAGTAGTATATCAAAACAAATAAATAAGTCATCTGTAGATGCATCTATTTCAGTTACATCTGGGATTTATGTAAAAGAATCACAAACAGGTCTTAAATGTAATGATAAAGAAAATAAAAAATTAATTGAAAAAGCTTATAAAGACAAAAATTACGAAACTATAGCTTTAAAAGTTGATGTTACACAACCAAAAATAAAAACAGAAGATTTAAAAAGTATAGATAGTGTACTTGCAGGATACTCAACTACTTTTAATTCATCTATATATGGAAGATCTTATAATATAGCATTAGCATTAAAAAGATGTAGTACAGTAGTAATGCCAGGAGAAACTTTCTCATATAACAAAGCTACAGGTCCAAGAACAATTAGCAATGGGTTCCAAAATGCATCTGTTATAGTATCTGGAACATACCAAGATGCACCAGGTGGTGGTGTTTGCCAAGGCTCAACTACTTTATTTAATGCAGCTTTATTATCAGGGCTTGATATAACGCAAGTTCGTAATCATAGTAAAACATCATCATATGTTCCTAGGGGAAGAGATGCTATGGTAAACGATAGTGATAGTGATTTTAAATTTACAAATAACTTTAATCATCCAGTATATATATCTGCATATGCAGGAGGCGGACAAGCTAGTGTAAAAATATATGGAAGCTCTCAAGATAAAGTTTCAGTTAGTATAAAAACTGACAACTTTATATATAATGGATTGCCAGGTGCAAAAACTTATAGAACAATAACTAAAAATGGAAAATCAGAAACTAAACACATTTATACAGCTGTATATCAAGAATAAGATTATAATAAGGCAAACTCAGTTTGAGTTTGTCTTTTTTAAATTTATTCATTAAAAAAATCTTAAGTTTCATATAAAGATTATTTAGATTCAAATTTTTATGATATAATATGTTGAAGTTATTTGGAAAGAGGGAGATTATGTGTTAATTATAGACGATAGATATGAGGTTTATAATGATAATTTAGAAATAGATAAATTTTATAAAGTAAAAGACATAGAAACTAATTCATATGTATTTTTAAAAAAGTTAGAGCAAAATAAAAATATAAAGGATAGTTTTATACCAAATTTGATTGATGAATCTACAATGATTTTAAACTTAGATTCAAAATATATAGCAAATATTTTAGATGTTATTAGCTATGAATCTACATATTATGTAATTAGCGAATATTTTGATGGAATAAGTTTGCTTGATTTAGTTAATAATAAAGATTTAAAAACAAATGATATTATCTCAATAAGTAAACAGATAGTAAGTGCTATGAAGCTTTGTGACGAAAGGGGCTTATATCACGGAGCTTTTAGATTAGATAATGTTTTTATAGATAAAGACTACAATATAAAAATATATGACTTAGGAATAATTAAAGCAAATGGTGGCGTTAATATAAGAATGAACAACAATATTGCCTTCTTATGCCCACATCAATTAAATGTAAATTACACTGATAAAGAAAGTGATTTCTTTGCCATAGGAATTATAATGTACTACTGCTTATTTAAGAAAATGCCATTTAAAATAGGAGTAAATGATAGAGAAATGTTAAAAAATATAGATAAAGGCATAGATTTAAATAAAGATAGAACAACAGCTTTAAGCAAGGGTCTAGTAGATATTATAAAAAAATTATTGGCCAGAAAAAATAAATACAGTAGTTACAGTGAAATCTTAATAGATTTGACTAAAATAATGTATGTAAATGCAGATATTGTCGAAACTAAAAATACAGAATATGACGAAGGCATTTATATACAACATAAAAAGAGTAATTCTTTTATGATAAAGCTTATATCAATAATTATGTGTGCTGTAGTATTAGTAATAGTAATTGCACAGCTATAATTATCTGATAAGAAAGGAAGGAAAAATGAAGGTAAATTGGAATAGTAAATATAACACAATAACAGCATATTCTTTAATTGTTATATTTTCTAGTATTTTATTCTACTTTTTTGCATCACAAATAGGGTCATATAGTGCAAAAGTAGGTTATTTAATTTCAATAATGTATCCATTTATAATTGGATTTGTACTTGCATACTTATTGAATTTTATATTAAAATTTTATGAAGAAAGAATTTTAGTAAATATCAAATATTTTAATAAATTAAAACAAAGTAAAAAGAGACTTATAAGTATACTTCTTACATATTTAACATTTGGAATAATGATTTATTTATGTATACACTTTGTATTGCCACAACTTACAGAGAGTATCGTAGGTATAGTAAATCAGATACCACATTATATGGAAATAGCTAGTAAGATGACCCAAGATATAATAAAAGACTTCGATATAAGTGATCAAATGGCAACTTTCTTAAATGACAAACTAAATGAAATTTCAACAAGATTGATTGCATTTATAAGTGAGATAGTACCGCTTATAGCTAATATAATTATGTCGCTATTATCTAGTATATGGAATATAGTTTTAGGGCTTATAATATCTGTTTATTTATTGCTAGATAAAGAGCAATTCTATGCTATGTCTAAAAAAATGGTAAGTGCTATATTTAACAAAAAAACAGCAGATAGAATACTTGAATTAACTCACAGAAGTAATAACACTTTTGGTCGTTTTATAAGTGGTAAAATTATAGACTCTGCAATAATAGGAGTAATAAGTTTTATATTATTTGCAATAGCCAAAATGCCTTATGTAGTGCTTATTTCTGTAATAATAGGTGTTACAAATGTAATACCATTTTTCGGGCCATTTATAGGAGCAGTACCGTGTTTTATATTAATATTATTTGAATCACCTACAAAAGCTTTGATATTCTTAATATTAATATTCCTAATACAACAGTTAGATGGAAATGTAATAGGACCTAAAATATTAGGAAACTCTATAGGTATTTCCGCATTCTGGATATTATTTGCTATATTAGTAGCAGGAGAAATATTTGGATTAGTTGGTATGGTAATAGGAGTACCTTTATTTGCAGTAATTTACTCTATAATTAAAGAAAATGTAGAGTATAAATTAAGAGAAAAAAATTTACCTACAGATACGAAAGATTATATGTAGAATGTAGATGTATTAAATAACTCATATAAATAGAAACTTATTTATATGGGTTATTTTTTTGTATTTATATTGTTAAAATTTGTAAATGAGATATAATTAAATAATGAATGTAATTAGGGGTGGTAGGTTTGACAATAGAGGAAAGTATAAGTAAATTAAAAATTAATTTGATAAGAAGAAGACCTTTTTATGGTGTAATCTTGATGAAATTAAATGAACTTAGGGAAAGTGATGCAATAGATATAGCAAGTACTGATGGAAATACTATTTTTTATAATAGAGAGTATATGGAGAGTTTAACTGAAAGTGAGAGAAATTTTTACCTACTTCATCAACTTTATCACTGTATTTTTATGCATCCTATTAGAATGGTAAATAAAGATAGCAAGGTGGCAAACATAGCTGCAGATTATTTAGTAAATTACTATATAGATATGGAGAAAGAGGAATTTAGAAGAAATCAAATAATGATTACACCTCCAAAAGATGCGCTTATGGTAGAAAGTCAAGAAGATAAAGATTTATTAGAGAAACTATCTTTTGAGCAGCTTTATGAAATACTTTATAAAAATATGAAAAAACAGGAGCAAAATAAAAATATAGATGATAATAGCGAAAGCAATGGAGAGGGTAAAAGTGGTTTAGGTAAAAATATAAATTATCAAAATGTAAAAGAAGATTTGATAAGACCTAAAAATGTGCAAAAGACCTCATCAAATATGAGAAGGATAATCCAAGAGAGCATAATTACTAATAAGATGCAGGGAAATAAATCTATGGGTGATATGCCAGGTAATTTGCTAAGAAAGATTGAAGATTTAATTGGAACTAGACTTCCATGGCATAAATACTTAAGACGATATTTAAGCAATATAGCTTCTGATGACTTATCTTTTGATACTCCAGATAAAAATCACATATATAGAGAACTTATTTTGCCTGGACCATATGAGGATGAAAATAGATTAGAGGATATATTATTTGTAATAGATACATCTGGGTCTATTTCAGATGATGATTTAAATAACTTTATGACACAAGCTTATAATATTTGCAACGATTTTAATGCAACTGGGAAGGTAATATTTTTTGATAGTATAGTTCAAGATATTTTTGATATAGACAAAGATAATTTTAAAAAGGCAAGACCAGCAGGTGGAGAAGGTACTAATATCGACAGTGCATTTTCTTATATAAGAGATAAAAAATTAAAATATATATGTGCTGTAGTTTTGACAGATGGATATTTTCCGAGACCCAATATATTGATTAGAAATGTTATTTGGTGTCTTACAGAAGATGCAACTACGAGAAATATTGAAGGATATAAGGGGTCTAAAATAATTAAAATGTAAGAAAATTTTGATTTTATATATACTAAAAAATTTAAAATAAAGGGGTTAAAAAATGTCTACTATAAATATAGAACAATTTGAAAAAATAGTTGAGTTTAATATCGATAATAATATAAAAAGAGCAATTCTAGGACTTGGTTCTTCAGGAATTGGTAAATCTGCAGTAATAAAACAAATAACAGAAAGAAAAAATATGGGTCTTATAGATTTAAGGCTTCTATTATACACAGAAACGGATTTAAAAGGGATACCCTTTCCAAATGAAGATAAAACAAGAACAAAATGGCTTCCAAATGATATTCTTCCGAATGTAGAAAGAGACGGAGAGAGAGGGATTCTTTTGGTTGAAGAGCTTACATCAGCGCCCAAAAGAGTTCAGGCAGCAGCATATCAATTGATTCAAGATAGACGCTTAGGCGAATATATACTTCCAGAAGGGTGGTTTATCGTTGCACTTGGCAATAGAGAAGACGACAATGGTGTGTTTGTCCAAATGCCATCACCACTAGCAAATAGATTTGAAATTCACGATATAGGATATGATTTAGATATATGGAAGAAAAACTTTGCATATAAAACAGGGGTAAATCCTTTTGTAATAAGCTATTTAAACTTTAAACCAGGAGCTCTTCACAACTTTGTGCCAGATAGTACTTCTATGATATTTGCATCACCGAGAACATGGCATGCAGTAAGTGATATATTAAATACAAATGCATTTGACTTTGATGATGATATACTTAGATACAAAATAGAAGGTAATGTCGGAGAAATTGAATGTAATAGCTTTTTACAATTTTGCAAATTGAAAGATGAACTTGTAAGTGTAGACGATATATTATCTGGGGTAGATGTAGAAATTCCAACAGAACACGATAAAATATATTTATTAATAGGAAGTATAATTTCTAGATTAGAAGATTTAAGACAAATAAATGATATAGATGATGTAGATGAAGAGCTTATATCAAAATTTGAAAATGCAATTAATTTCTTCTTAAAATTAAAACCAGAATTTACAGTTTTAGGTCTTAAAGATTTAGTTTCACTTAATAAAAAACTTGTAAAAGGATTATTTATAGAAGAATTAGACAACGACGATATAATAGACTTTATAACAGAAAATGACTATATATTTGAATAAATAGAAGGTGGGTTATGAATAAAAAAGAACATATCAACAATACGATTTTAGACTTTGACACTACATTAAATATTTTATTCGATGAATATGAATTAGATATAAGTCTTCCAATTGAAAAATGTCTTTCTAATGAAAGTATAAAAGATATAATACCAACAGAAGAAAATACAATATTTGATAAACTAGATAGCGTATATTACAAAGGTATAAAAGATTTATTTCGTACATTAAAGAAAGTGGATAGATTAGGTGCTCCAAAGTTTCATTATTATAAAGATAACACAATAAAAGTCACATCTTCTTTAATAGAAAATTACAAGTTAGATGGTCATGTAGATAATTTATATAATTTTAAAACTACATATTTGTCTAGATTAAAAGAATTTTTGGAAGGTCTAAGTCTTATTAAATATATACAATACTTAGTAAATATAGAGGGATTAATTTTAGAATTAGGAGAGCCAAAGCTTACTATAGATGGTGCCAATATAATTTTGAGATATCCTTTTGATATAGAAAATATAGATGAAACTGTAGAAAATATAAAAGAAGAATTTAAAAATTTTAAAATAGAAGTTCTTTCATGTGTAGTAGTGTTAAGACAAAGTGGAAATGAGATATATGTTCCAAGCAAATATCAAAATTATTTCTTTCCAAAATGTTTTGAAAAAGCGTTAGATAACTTAGATATAAAAAGTTTATTTAAATCTAAAATAGTTGAAACAGTTATAGATGGAGAATTTCAAAATTTATATTATTTTAGTGCTTATGAGTATATGAATAATAAAACTAATAGACCTTATTGTTATATATATATAAAGGACAATAGACTTTGTGATTTAGAAAAATCTAAAGTAATTAATAAATTATTAAAGTTACAAGATAATTTGGAAGTAGGTATTTAATATGATAAGTACAGAAACTATAATAAATAGAATAAATGAAGAGATTGAAAAATTAAAACAAAAGGATATATTAGTAAAGGTAAAGATGCCTGTAAGCGAAGAAAATAAATTTTCTACATATAGTACTCATGAGTTAAACTCTGTCTCATATCAAGTTATTTATGCACCAAAGAGCATAGTTTTATATGAAGATGAGTATTTTATAAACTTTTTCTTGAATTATTTAATAAACTTATATACAAAAAGCGATAAGATACTTTATCTTTTAGAAAATATAAAAGAAGATGCATATGTAAGTCTAGGGCTTGTAGATTATAATAGCTATTTTCATTTTACAAAAGATAAAGTAATAATAAACATAGATACTTTTTCTGAAGATAAAGAAAAATTTAAATCTCTGATAAATATATACGATAAAGAGCCAAAAGTTTTTATAAGAAATATAATTGAAAATTCTCTTGCAAATGAATTTAATGATCTTTTAAGACGAGGAAAAATGAGATTTTTTAATTCTACAATATTTAATGTAAAGGTAAGGGGTAAGAAATATGCAGTATTTACGACTTCTAATTCTAAGGAAAAAATAATGTATATTTTAGATGAAGATAATAACTATGTAGATATATTTGATGATAGATATTCAAAGATACTTAAAAAGTTATCTTTAGTAAACAGTCTTTAGAATTAAATTGGAGGAATGCTATGTATTATATAAATAAAACTTTTTTATATTCTAAAAAGAATATAGCTGGATTTGAAATATTAGATAAGGATGATAGTGATTTTAGAATTCTTCTACATTATGATGAAGCGATTGAATTTATAAAAAATCAAGGTGGAAAAATTTATAATGCAGAAATTTATGAAAAAGAAATCGATAATTTTGGAAAAGTGATTTACGATATAAAAGCTGATGGCGAGAAGTTAAAGGATTTAAAGGATAGAAAGCTTATTTTCAATCTAGCTATAATATTTAATGAAAGAGAAAGATATTATGAAGAATATAAAGAACTATTCTTAAAATATCTATGTGTTATAAATTTCTAGTATTGAATGAAAATAAAATAAATAGGAAAGAATAGTGCTATAAGAAGATTTATATTAAATTTTCCTATAGCAATTTTTTTTAGAAAGGGTGGTTTACAACTTAAAATTATATGAACTGTAAATGGAAATCTAAAAACAATACATCTTGCAATAGACATATAAAAGATGGCCATACATGTGTATTTCATAAAAATAACAAAAATAAAAGAGAAAATATACTATTTAACCACTATATAAAAAAAGAAAAAATAACTTACTTTTTGGGTTTTATATTTGAAGAGGACTTTGATATAAAAGAAGCTGTTAACTATAAATATAAATATCTTAAATTTGAAGATTGTACCTTTTATAAAAAAGCTAATTTCTCAAATTTTAGTTTTGAGAGGGATATAGAATTCTTAAATTGCAAATTTTTAGATGAGACATCATTTTGTAATAGCGATATAAATTCTAATTTTGTTATGAATGGCAACTACTTCAATAAAAATATAATAAACAATAAAATATTTAAAAATAGCGATATAAAAGGTCAAAGTTTTAAATTAATTGGTAACAGTAACTTGCCGAGATTAGATGGTATTTCGTTTTCAAAAGAAACAAAATTCACTTTGAGGGATTGTCACTATATTAAAAGCTACAATTATATAGGAAAAATTAATTATACTATAGCTGAAATACAGGCAGAAAAAATACATGACGATAAAAATATAGGATACTATATCTATTATGAAAGAAAATACAACACAATAAACAGAGATGACTTTAAAAGTTATGGTGAGTACTTAATATCAAAAGTATTAAACTATGTAGCGAGAGAGCTTATGGGTTATGGAGAACACCTAAGCAAATTTTTTTTCTACATTATATGTATAATAAGTGGTTTTGCATTAATCTATATGTTTATAGGTATTACAACTCTTTCAGGCGAAATGATTAAACTTGATTTAAAAAATATAAATTCATATTCTATATCTCAAATTATAAAAATGTATATTGAATTTTGGTATTTTTCAGTGATAACCTTTTCTACGGTGGGTTTTGGAGATATGATTATAAATGGCATAATAGGTAAAATTCTTGTTTGTTTTGAGGTTTTCATAGGAATAACAATACAAAGCACATGGGCAGCACTTATAATAAAAAGAATGTTTAGATAATGAATTAAATGTTAAAAATATAAATAAATGAATTAAAGTAAATAATTACTAGGTTAAAAAAGCCTTCCATGTGAAAACTAATAAAGTATTTATTATTAATTTGGAAGGTGAAAAACTTGAAAAAATTTGTTTCAAAAGTATTATTGCTATCTATAATCTTAAATATTCTTACAACTAGTATATCTTTAGCATATGATAATATAGATAGATATTCAAAAGGATCTATACTTATAGACCAACTTACAAATAGAACATTATATGAAAAGAACCCAGATAAAAAAATGCCATTAGCTAGTTTAAGTAAAATGATGACTTTTTTAATAGCTATAGAATCTATTAAAGAAGGAAAAGTAAAAGAAAACGACATAATAGAAATAGACCAAGAAATAGCGAAGGTAAAAGGTTCATCCTATAAATTGAAAGTTGGAGAAAAAGTACCTTTAATAGAGCTTATGAATGGACTTATGATTGTATCAGGTAATGATGCTGCAATAGCAATAGCAAAACACATAGGTGGAAGTGTAGATGACTTCGTAAAAATTATGAACAAAAAGACAAAAGAATTAGGAATGAAAAATACATCATTTGTAAATCCAAATGGTCTTCCTATTTATAGTTTAAAAGAACCATCAAAACCACCTAAAGAAAATATATCAACTCCTAGGGATATATCTATTTTAGCTAAATACATGTTTGATAACTATGAAAAAGAAGTAACATCAATAACAGATAAGCAAGTTTACTCATATCCAGAGAGAGGATTTTGTAAAAATAACACAAATGTACTTCTTCAACTAATACCAGATGTAGATGGTGTTAAAACTGGATATACAGGAAATGCAGGATATTGTCTATGTTTTTCTATGAAAACACATAAAGACGATAAAAATGACTGTGACAATAGACTTATAGGTGTTATACTTGGCACAAATCATAAAAATAAAAGAACACAGGCATCTATGTCATTATTAGAATATGGAAAACAAAACTTTAAAACAAAAAATATAGCTCAAAAAGATGAACTAGTAGGTAAAAAATATATTTGTGGGATTCCTGATATGGAAGTTGCTTTAAAAGCAGAGGAAGCTTTATATATAGTATGCAATGAAGATGAAGATATAAAAAGTGAAGTGACATTAAAAGAAATTAATTACCCAATAAAACAAGGTGAACTTTTAGGCGTTATAAAATATTATGATTCAAATGGGAATGAATTGGGAAAATTAAATATAGTAAGTAAAAATAATCTAGATGAAATTTCATTTAAAAATAAGATGAAAATTTTGTTAAAAAAGTACGGTTTTTAAAAATCTAAAATAAAAATAAAATAAAAACTGTTGAAATATTAAGGAAAACAAAGGTTTTAATATGATTTATAATAT
>OHAC01001018.1_pt1 | contig 27305 bp, 20 predicted proteins | sample 1577051 | NCBI WGS metagenome assembly OHAC01 (sample SAMEA3541499, study PRJEB24748) | human gut metagenome | biome: human gut; feature: human-associated habitat; material: faeces | place: China | collected 2012 | reverse complement strand
TGCGAAGCAGTGTAATGAAAAATGCATCGATAATGGAATTGAGCATCCGGTTTTTATATTGACGGTTTCCAATAAATTCTTCATAAGCATAGCCGACATAATTAAATAATTCGTGATCACCATGTGTACGGAATAGAAGGTAAGGGTGTGTCGGTGAATGATATAACATACGCATGAAAAAATCTGATAACACATCATTTTCCGATAAGGTCCCGAAGAAAGCGGTCTCAAAGGTGCTGGTTCTAAGTATAATATTGAATACGATACAGTCATCGGAAAATACACTGATAGCATGCGGTGTATTTGGTGCAATGATGCAAATATCACCGGACTGCATTTCCAATTTTTGCTCCTGAATATAGTTGTAACAAGACTCATGTAAAACACAGAGTACCTCCAAAAAAGAATGAGAGTGCCAGTTGCATGGAAGGTAACGAAAATGTTTATAGATTTCGCAATCTAAGTTTTTATGAAAAAATAAATCTTCTTCCAGATTGTCAACCAGAAATTTAGGAAATAAACAATCATCTGTGTGACTGGCTTTGACAAAAATATCTCGGCAATCCTTAATATCATGTGGTTTTTCTAAGTGCCGGTCTTGATTTTCGAAATATAAGTCTTTTAATCGTTGCTCTGTCTTACATAAATTTGTATCTATTTCATATTCGTAAGCATCATAAAATCGCATAAGGTATCCTTTCACTGTCCGATAGTGTTAATTTGTTATATTTATTATACCAAAGACAAATTTAAAATTCTTTAAAATTCATAGAAATGTCATCTTTGTAATGCAGGAGTGTCTGATTTGCAACTATGTTGTAAAATGAGGGATTGCTATACTATGAAATATAATAAAGCAGAAGGAGAATCTGGATAATGGGAATATTAGGAAATTGGATTACAAATAAAACAGCAAAACCATTTTATGCAAGAAGAATTATAAAAATATGTAAGCAGGTTTTACATGCAGAGGCAAAGGTATGTGGACTTGGTCAGTTTCATTTTTATATAAATGGATGTAAGGTAGAAGATCATGAGCTGGATCCGGGATGGACGGATTATCACAAACTGATTGAATATGTAACATTTAATGTAACGTCATATTTAAAAGAAGGGGAAAATGTAATTGGAGCGGAGGTCGGAAACGGCTGGTTTTATAAGATGGACGAGCATTACACATTTAAATTTCCGGAATTTATGCCGCCAAATCCGAATCCATATAAACCATTTGGTGAAGAACTTGTATTGGCAGTAGAATTAATGATTACTTATGTTGATGGAACAGTAGAAGTTATTCATGCAGATGAAGATTTTCTTGTAAAAGAGCATCCAGTTGTAATGAGTAATGTATATGGTTCAGAGACAATTGACGGAAGAAAGAATCAGGATGGATGGTGTACAGCAGAGTTCAATACGACAAGTTGGGAGAATGCTTCGATTGTTACAAAGGAGAAAGAGCCGACTGGTCGGATGATCGACCAGATACAGCCACCAGTGAAGGTGCTCCATTCTTATCAGGGAGAATATTTGAATAACGTACAGAGCAAAGATATCTATGATTTTACACAAAACATGTCAGGAATTTTAGAGTTTGAAGTAAAAGGAAAAGAGGGGGATGAAATTCATCTTTACCCTGCCGAGAAACTTGCAAAAAATGGGGATATCGACCAGATGGCGAAAGGCTGGGTAGATTTGGATTCCTGTATTACTTATATTATCGGACAGGACGAAGTATGGGAAACATGCAGAATGAAATTTACGTATTTTGCGGGAAGATATGTTGCAATTGAGAAGCCGGAAAACTGTGAGGTGCGTAATCTTACGGCTCATGCAATCAGCAGTGCTTATGAGACGGACGGAACATTTACATGTGATGACAAACGTTATGAGCAGATTTACAGTCTGGTGGAAAAAGCAGTTGAGGCAAATATGGTCAGTGTGCATACCGATTGTCCGACAATTGAGCGATTTGCATGGCAGGAGCCGAATCATTTGATGGCACCATCGATCATGTATATGAAAAATGGGCGTAAATTGTGGGAAAAATTCCTGCTGGATATGAGAACGGCGCAACATACAGCACAGGATTATTTTTATGATTTTGAGGGAAATAGAGTTTATCCGGGAGATGGACTGATGCCGTCACAGTGTCCATGTTATATTCCGAATGTACTTCCGGTTCCGGGGATGGGAAGCTTCTACGATATCATCGGTTGGGGAAGCACCTGTATTCTTGGAACATATTGGCATTATATGTTCTATGGGGATAAGAAGATCATTGAAGATAACTACGATGCAGGTATGAGATATCTGGAACATTTAAAAACAAAGGTTACAGAAGAAGGAGTTGTCAACCATGGTCTGGGAGATTGGGGCAATCCGAAAAATGAACTGGCAAGGGAAAATATCGAAACAGCTTTTCTGTATGCAGATACCATAACGCTTGCGAAGTTTGCTGAGATTCTCGGAAAAATCGAGGATAAAAAGGAACAGGAAGCTTATGCAGAGCAGGTAAAGAAAAATTACAATGAAAAGTTACTGGTCTGGAATTCAGAAAAGGAATATTGGTGTTATCGTGCATGGGATCATGAAGACGAGTTGTTTACGACACAGGCAGTAGAAGCGTTACCGCTTTATTGGGGATTAGTACCGGAGGACAAAGAGGCGGATGTTGTGAAAGCATTTCGCGATACCTTGGAAACAGAAGGTGCATTTGTCAGCGGAGAAATCGGACTTCCATATGTAATTCAGACAGCACGCAAATATCAGATGAATGACTTGATCTGCCAATTTATTTTGAGGAAAGAACATCCAAGTTATTATGCTTTTGTATTGGATGGAGAGACGACATTGGGTGAATATTGGGAGACCAATCCGAGAAGCCACTGCCACGATATGATGGGACATATCGTAGAGTGGTATTATAATGGTATCGCAGGAATCCAGGGAATCGAGCCTGGATTTAAGAAAATAAAGATTTGTCCATATCTGCCAGAGAGCATGCATGAGTTTAAGTGTACTTATCGTTCTGCGGCAGGGGAGATTTCAGTTCAGGTGAAGGAAGAGCAGGATGGACTGGTATTGCAGGTGAAAGTGCCAAAGGGCGTGGAGTATCAGATTGATACAACCAATCTGGAAAGTAGCAGAGGGGTTGTGACAGAGAAGATTAAGGTGGAGGTAGACTAGTGTGGACTGATTTTATAAAAGTTATCCACAGAATTGCCAACAAAAAAGAAGAGTTATCGACAAGAAACACATTGCGAATGTACAGATGGTAGCTTAAGCTATATCTATACTCATTTCTAAAAATTAATCGATTAGTTAAGACTCTTGAAAGTCTAAGGTGCGGGATGAGAATTTTATAAGTTCTCATTCCGTACAGTTATCTATATTCATTTCAGAATATAACATGAGTTTTTTAAAGAACTTGAGTTCAGTAACAAATTCAAAATGTAAAAATCCGAACAAATATAAAAAACAAGAACAAGACTGTTAAAATGGAAGTAGAAAAAGTATCTTTTATAGAAAAAGTAAATGTGATAAAATTAAGAAAATAGGATTTTCTATTTCTGTTTGACAGATAATTGTCATGAGAAAAAGGAGAAAATTCTATGAAAAAAACAAAAGAATTAAAGGAAAAAGAAAATTTTATAATGTTTCCCACAGTGGATTTTTGTTTCAAAGAATTAATGCAGAATGAGAATGTAAGGAAAGGCATTATTGCAGCTTTGTTGAATGTATCACCTGATGAGATTGAATCTACCATCCTTATACAGACAATATTGAGAAAAGAATATGAGGATGATAAGTATGGGATTTTAGATGTGCGTGTAAAATTGAAGAATGGAACACAGATAGATTTTGAAATGCAGGTGGCAGCATATGAATATTGGGATAAACGTTCCATTTTTTATTTGAGCAAAATGTATACAGACCCGATTAAAGAGGGAGAGGGCTATGATACATTAAAAAAATGTATTCATGTCAGTATTTTGAATTCAGTGCATTTCCCGGAGGATGATGTATGCTATCGTCGAATTGCATTTTGTGATACAGAGACGGGGAAAGAATATTCAGATCTTATGGAGATGCATATGTTGGAGTTGGCAAAATTGCCTCCGGAGGCTCAGAATGAAGAAGGCATTATTCTTTGGATGCGTTTCCTAGGTGGAAGGTGTGAGGAGGATTTTAGGCATATGGCAGAAAAAGATAAGTACATAGAAGAAGCATATGATACTTTGAAAAAATTAAGTGCAGATGAAGAGAAACGTCTTGAGTATGAGGCTCGTCAGAAAGTGATTCGGGACCATAATTCATTTATGAAAAGTGCGGAGAAAAGAGGACTGCAGCAAGGAATAGAGAAAGGAATACAGAAAGGAATACAGCAAGGAATACAGTACACTTTAAAGGCATTGGAATTGAAGAAACAAAATTTGAGTGCGGAGCAGATTGCAGAAGAACTTCAAATTTCATTAAACGATGTGAAAATGATTTTAGGAGAAAAGTAATACCATGCATGAAACCAGTGGGGACGGAGTTTTTGGCTTAATAAATGTCTCCTGTGGATAAGAAGAAACACTGATATATTTGCGGAAAATCTTTCCACAGAATTGCCAACAAAAAAGAAGAGTTATCGACAAGAAACGCATTGCGAATGTACAGATGCTAGCTTAAGCTATATCTATACTCATTTCTAAAAATTAATCGATTAGTTAAGCCGTGTGAAAGTCGGAAGTACGGAATGAGAATTTAAATCTTTTGAATTCTTATTCCGTACATTTATCTATATTCATATCAGGATATAAAATGAGTTTTTCAAAGAATTTAAGTTCAGTAGCAAATCTAAATTTCCAAATAAGAACAATTTAATAAAGGAGAGGATAAATTGTCATCAGTAGATAAAATATTGACTGCGGTAATGTGTGGAACAAGAGATAAAAATATTTTATTTTTGGATCTTCGAAAACTATTGGATGTTTTAGGATTTCGATGTAGAATAAAAGGGAATCATTTTATATATTATAAAGAGGGAGTTAGTGAAATTATTAATATTCAACCGGAAGGAAATAAAGCGAAGGCATATCAAGTTAAGCAAGTAAGGTACATTATATTAAAATATAAAATGGAGGTCTGAAATTGAATAAATATAAACAAATTATTTATTGGTCAGAGGAAGATAATAGATTTATTGTAGAAGTTCCGGAATTACCGGGATGTATGGCAGATGGAACAACGGAAACGGAAGCACTGAAAAATGCAGAGCAGGTTATTTCGGAGTGGATTGAGACAGCAAGAATTTTGGGGAGAGAAATTCCACAGCCTGAGGGACGATTGGTATATATGGGATAGTGAGTGTAAGGAGGACCTGAAAACCATGCACGCGAGAACAATTTTACAGTCATTACAACAAGGCATTCTGATTTGTAACAGAAATGCAAGAATCATATATTTTAATGATGCTTATGGGGAGTTCATTGGGAAGCGCCTTGAAGAAGTTCAAGGAGAGGAGATAACAAAGTATCGAAAGCATGCAATGGTTCCACAGGTGATTCAGTCGCAGATACCAATAGAAGGAATTGTACGTACGGAAGGAAATCAAGAGTATTTTGCAAGTGTCTATCCAATCATGGAGGGGGATATTCCTAATGGAACAATCTCAATTGTAACAACTCTTGCACAGCACCAGTTAAAAGTAAAACAAAAAACAGAGAAGCTTGCAGAGAGGGTACGAAAATTTGAACGTGAGGAAATTCTGGCAGAAGTTGCATATTGCGGAGGTGGCGTAGAAGGGAAGAAAAGAGCGGCAGCCCGACTAGGCATATCGTTGGCGACATTGTACAATAAAATAAAAGAAGATTAGGGACGAGCGGTAATTTCTAAAATTTTAGAAATTATCGCTCGTTTTATCTGGGGTATAGCTATAATATAACACGTAACAAAGATGGAAAAATGTCATAAATGAACCTTTGATATGTCAGTTGAAATACTTTGGGCTGTATTTGAATCTTGCTACAATGATAAAAAAATAAGGAGAATGCAGAATGAACAATTCAATTAAACCAGGTCAGGTATGGCTTGATACAGAGGGAAAACGAATTCAGGCACATGGTGGAAGTGTAATCTGTGTGGAAGATACATTTTATTGGTATGGAGAAAACAAAGAAAATACTACTGGACAGGATAAGACATGGCATTGGGGAGTAAGATGTTATTCATCAAAAGATTTATACAACTGGAAAGACGAAGGAATTATCATTCCACCAAATCTGGAAGATGAGACATCACCATTACACCCTACATCGATGATGGACCGCCCTCACATTGTATACAATAAAATGACACAAAAATATGTGGCATGGCTTAAGATTATGAATGAGCCCCCATGTTTTACAGTTTTGACGGCAGATCACATTTTGGGACCATATAAATTGAAGAATGCACGAGTGAATCCGTGTGGAATGGCTGTTGGTGATTTTGATATTGCAGTAGAGTCGGTTGACAATAAAGCTTACTTAATCAGTGAACGTCCACACATTACGCTATATGTTGCGGATCTAAATGATGAGTATACTGATGTGACAGGGAATTACTCAGAACATTTTCCACACACGGCACCGCCGGAAACTCGAGAGGCACCAGCACATTTTGTGAGAAAAGGAATGCATTATTTGATTACATCAGGAACGACAGGATATCATCCGAATCCATCAGAAATAGCAGTGTCAAAATTATGGCATGGACCATATGAGATTCTTGGGAATCCGCATGTGGGGGATACATCAAAAACATCGTTCAACTGTCAAATTTCATCTGTATTTAAGCATCCGATGAAGAAAGATCTTTATATTGCTATTGGAGATCGCTGGCGACCTGAGATTCCAGAACTAGAGGGTGAGAAATTTATAACAGGTGAAGGCTACGAAGAAACAGCGCAAATGTTTCGGACAATTTTTGACCCAGAGGCGGAATTTATATTTGATGAAAATGCATCAAAGAATTTGTTTATAAATGCATCAATTGCAGATTATGTTTGGCTTCCACTTCGCTTTGATGGTGATAATGTTCGAATCGAATGGATGGATGAATGGAAAATAGAAGAATTTGAATAGTAGACTGAAAGGAGCTCAGCGCAGATAATATCTGGTGCGCTAGCTCCTTTTAAATTTCCTTATTTAGAGCTCGATATTCCGCTGGTGTCATTTGGTATTGTTGGATAAAGAGCTTTTTCAGGTGATTCGGATTAGAATATCCGACTCGAGAGGCAATCTGTTTTTGTGAAAGATCCGTTGTTATTAATAATTCAGCGGCATGTTTTAATTTTATCTTTTGAATATTTTGGGAAAAACTTTGCCCTGTATATTCCTTTAGCAGGCGGATCATATGTCTTTCACTGTAATGAAAGAAATGTGCCAGTTCTTGGAGTGTGACATTTTGATATCGCTGTTCCATATATTTGAGTATAAAAATAAAGTTGTTTTCTTCATCTGATCCATTTGGATTTGGAAGACATAAGTCTTTTTCATGATTTCGAAGGAGCAGGGAGAAAAATAATTCTACAAGTTGATTTTTAACTGCATTTTTGTATCTCTTATTATCACATTCCTCTTGATATAAGGCGGTAAGAATCGTAAATACCTCAGAATCAACAGACGCATGAAAGAGAAGGTAAGAGAATTTTTCATTATGATATAATGTGTTTTTGAAAAATTCGCTTAGAATTGTCTGATCTTTCAAAATATAAAAAAAGTTTGAATCAAAAGTATTGGAGCGAATCAAAAGATTTATAATAAGACTATCTTCATTTGTGTCCGAAATTGTGTGCATGGTTCCTGGAGCAATGATTAGAATATCCCCGGCTTGAAGCATATATGTTTGTCCACCAATGGAGTTTGAACAGCTGCCATTTAACACACACATGATTTCAAAAAAATCATGAGAGTGAGGGAAAGCGGGAAGAAATCTGGGGTGCCGTACAAGGAAGACATCATGATCAAAGTTCTTAAAAAAATCTTCAGAAAGAGTTTCCTCCAAGAAAATGTCAACATGAAATTGATTCAGGATTTCTTTGTGTAAAAAGCTACGTATTTCTTCGAGTGCGGAAACGTTGTACAGGTGAGCGTTTTCAGTATCATACTGCAGAAAGCATTCTTTTAGAAAGTCTTCTATTTTCAACATCGTTTCGCCTGAACAGGAAGATATCGTGCTTTTATTGTAGATGGCAGGTGAAAATAATTTCATGAATAGCGTCCCTTTCTCTTTTTATTGCTTGTAAACAGTATAACACAAAATGTCATGAAAAATAATACAGTGTCATTTATTGTTTTCACTATGTCACTTTTCTGACTATTCTACTCACCTACATTTTTTTATAATACATATAAATTTGAAAGGAAGGGTGTAAAGATGAATACGAAAGAAAGTGGGAAACTAAAATTATCGGAACGTCTGGCATATGCAATTGGCGGACTTCCAGAGGTTGCAAATTCAATTATCGCGGCATTCTTAACAATGTTCTATACAGATAATATCGGATTGGCAGCAGGAATGGTTGGTACGATGTTCTTCATATCTAAGTTATTTGATGGAATCAGTGATTTAGTTGCAGGAACGATTGTAGACCATACGAGAACAAAATGGGGAAAAGCCAGACCATGGCTTTTATGGCTTTCAGTTCCAACGGGCTTATCACTGGCACTGATTTTCTTTATTCCTCAAAATGGATCAAGCACAATGCAATTGATTTATGCATTTGTTACATATAATTTATATACAACGATTATGTATACAATGACAGGAATCGCTAAAAATGCTTTGATGCCTCTTATGACACAGAATATGCAAGAACGTGGAATTTTATCAACATTCGCAATGTTTGTTGGATTAGGTGGAACAATTTTAGGATGCTCATTTACATTTCCACTTATCTTTTCTCTTGGAGGAGATATAAAAGCATGGCGAACATTGTTTATGATTTACGGAGCATTAGTAACAATTGGTCTTTTGATCGGTTTCTTCTTTACAAAAGAATATGTACAATCGGTTGAAAGTGTAACAAACGAAAAAGCAGAAGCAGTGAGTTTCTTAGAGGGGACAAAGATGTTTGTGAAGAACAAATATCTGGTACTTGCTCTTGTGATGACAGTTGTAGTAAATCTTATGGTACAGCTTGGAACATGTTCACAGACTTATTTTTATACTTATTCAATGGGCGATCCAATGCTTATGACTTCATTGAGTCTGGTTGGTGTTGTTCCAACACTTATTAGTATTGCAGTTCTTACAGGTCCATGCCTGATGAAATTTGGAAAGAAAAAATCAATGTATATAGGCGCAGCGGGACAGATGATAGGAAGTATTATTAAAGCACTTGCAGCGCTGAGCTTAAACGTACCGGTTTTGATCGTTGGAACAGTGATCGGAGGATTAGCAACGGGACCATTATCAGTACCTGTAGCAACATTGGCTTCCGATGGTATTGATTATGGTGAATTCCTTTTCAATAAACGAATTGAAGGTGTCGGATCTGCGATTACAAGTTTTTCGCAGAAACTTAGTTCAGGACTCGCAGCAGCAATGGTTGGATGGGTGCTTGCTTTAACTGGATATGTGGCAAACGGAGTACAGAATCAGGCAACAAACATAGGTATTATTTCACTGTTTGCTATTATACCGGCAGTTTTGGAAATCATCATCATTATTCTGTTAAAAGTATTCTATCATTATGATCAAGAGGCAGATAAAGTATTGGTAGAATTAGAAAGAAGAAAAGAACAAGTTAAATAATAAACGATAAGAATTTATAAATAGGCTGTAAGAAGAACTGCAAGATAAGTTGTTCTTTTTACAGCTTATTTAGGAGGATAAAAATGAACAGCTTAGGAAAATGGATTACAAATGGCAGTGAACGTCCATTTTATACAAGAAAGAATATAGAGATTACAAAAGAGATTACAAATGCAGTTGCATATGTATGTGGATTGGGACAGTTCAACTTTTACATTAACGGAGCGAAGGTTTCGGACCATGTCTTGGATCCGGGATGGACAAACTATGACAAACTGATCCAGTATGTTACATTTGATGTAACAAAGTATTTAAAAGAAGGTGTAAATACAATCGGTGCAGAGATTGGAAATGGATGGTTTATTATGAATAACGATCATTATACGTTCGCATTTCCAGCGTTTATGCCGCCGAATCCAAATCCATATCACGCATATGGCAAAAGTCTTGTATTTGCTATGTGCCTAGAGGTTGAATACAAAGATGGAACCAAGGATGTGATGACAGCAGATGATACATTTAAAGTGGCAGAACATATGGTGACTGTTTCGAATGTATATGGGTCAGAATATATTGATGGGCGAAAAGTACAGATTGGATGGAATACGATAGCATTTGATGATTCTAAGTGGGAAAAAGCGAAGATAGTAGCAGAGGAGGATGAGCCGAAAGGAGAGCTACAAAATCAAACTCAGCCACCAATTAAAGTAATTCATACTTATGAAGGAAAATATCTTCACGATTACGCGGATAAAGAGTCAGGGGAAATTCGTAAAATCTATGATTTTTCGCAGAATATGTCCGGTATGTTAGAAGTAAAGGTCAAAGGAAAAGCAGGAGATGAAATTCATTTTCTTGCAGCAGAGAAACTTTCACCAGAAGGTGATGTAGATCAGATGGCAAAGAACTGGATGATGATAGATAATTGTATTACTTACATTGTTGGAAAAGATGATGAATGGGAAACGTGTAAATTAGTTTTTACGTATTTTGCAGGGAGATTCATGGGTGTTGAAGCAAAATCAGATGCTGTTGAAATTGGTGAAATGAAAGGGCATGCAATTACAAGTGCTTATGAGGAAAGCGGAACATTTGAATGTGATGATGAGAGATATAATCAAATCTATGATATGGTGAAAAAAGCAGTTGAAGCGAATATGATGAGTGTGCATACGGACTGTCCAACGATTGAACGTTTTGCATGGCAGGAGCCAAATCATTTAATGGCACCGGCAATCATGTATATGAAAAACGGGAAAAAACTTTGGGAAAAATTTTTATTAGACATGAGAGTGCAACAGCATACAGCGGATGATTATTTCTATGATTATGAAGGAAATAAATTTTATCCAGGAGATGGACTCATGCCGGGACAGGCGCCATGTTATATTCCAAATGTACTTCCGGTTCCGGGGATGGGAAGCTTTTATGATATTATTCCATGGGGAAGTACTTGTATTATAGGAACGTATTGGCATTACATTTTCTATGGGGATCAGAAAATTATTGAAGATAATTATGATGCGGGAATGAAATATTTCAAATATCTTCAAACGAAAGTGACGGAAGATGGGTTTATCAATCATGGATTAGGAGATTGGGGAAATCCAAGAAATGAACTTGCAAGAGAAAATATTGAGACTGCCTTTTTCTATGCAGACGCAAAAGTGTTGGCAAGATTTGCAGAGATGCTTGGAAAAGATGAAGATAAAGGAACATTAGAAACATATGCAGATGAAATTAAGAGTAACTATAATGAGAAACTACTTGTACAGAATGAGGAAGGATACTGGTGTTATAAAAACTGGGATCATCCGGATAAATTAGTTATGACACAGGCAAGTCAGGCACTTCCATTATACTGGGGGCTTGTTCCAGAAAATAAGAAAGACGATATAGTAAAGGCTTTCCGTCAGACACTTGTGAATGAGCAGGCTTTTATTGCCGGAGAAGTAGGACTTCCATATGTAATTCAGACAGCGCGTGAAAATGGAATGAATGATTTGATTGCGCAATTTATATTAAGAGAAGAACACCCAAGTTATTATGCATTTATTTTAGATGGAGAGACAACTTTGGGTGAATATTGGGAAAATAATCCAAGAAGTCATTGTCACGATATGATGGGACATATTATTGAATGGTATTATAATGGTATCGCAGGAATTATTCCAGAGGAACCTGGATTTTCTAAGGTTACAATAAAACCTTATATGCCAAATACGGTGAACTATTTTATATGTACTTTCAATACACCGCAGGGTGAGATTAAGGTATCGGCAAGAAGAAGTGGAAAAGAAGTTGAATTGGATGTGAAGGTTCCAGAAACGATTGAGTATATAGTGGATAGAAGCAATTTATAAAGGAAGATTAGGGACGAGTGATAATTTCTAAAATTTTAGAAATTACCACTCGTTTTATTGTGGAAAGAATGCGAAATGGTAAGATTTGAGTATAAAAAGAAGGAGGCAATGAGATGAAATTGAGAGAAATTGCACACTCAAGAACCGGAGATAAAGGGGATATTTCCAATATTTCTGTAATTCCCTATAATGAGGCAGATTACGAATTTTTAAAAGAAGTATTAACAGAAGAAGTGGTAAAAGAATATTTTCAGGAGATATGCAAAGGAGAAGTTGTTCGATATGAACTGGATGGATTGCATGCTTTGAATTTTGTTCTGGACCATACACTGGGCGGTGGGGTAACACGTTCTCTGGCGATAGACCGACATGGTAAAACATTAGGCATGGCATTATTGGAAATGGAGGTAGAGCGATAATGAAGACGATTCGAATCGGAAGTGGAGCCGGTTATGCGGGAGATCGAATTGAACCGGCGATGGAATTGATTGAGAAAGGAAAGCTGGACTATATTATATTTGAATGTCTGGCAGAAAGAACGGTTGCAATCGGACAGCAGGATAAGGAGAAAGACCCAGAAAAGGGATACAATCAATTACTGGAATATCGTATGAAAAAGATATTGCCTTTGTTAGCAAAAAATCATGTAAAGATGATTACAAATATGGGTGCAGCAAATCCGAAGGCTGCGGCAAAACAGACGAAAAAAATTGCGGAAGAGTTAGGCGTTTCAGGATTGAAGATTGCCTGCGTAACAGGGGATGATATAACAGATGAATTGGATAAATATAAGGATCATATAGTTCTGGAAAACGGGAAGCCATTGGAAGAATTAAAAGATTCTTTAATTTCTGCAAATGTATATATGGGTTCGGAAGGAATTCAGGAAGCGTTAAATGAACAGGCAGACATTGTAATAACAGGGCGTGTGTCAGATCCGGCACTCTCCATTGGACCACTGGTACATGAATTTGGATGGGATTTAGAAAACAATCCGGATCAAATGGGACAAGCTGTGCTGGTTGGACATTTGCTTGAATGCGCAGGACAGGTGACTGGCGGATACTATGCAGATACGGGAATCAAAGATGTGCCGGATTTATATAAATTAGGATTCCCTTTGATAGAAGTTCATGAAGACGGCAGCTTTGTCGTAACAAAAGTAGAAGGCTCCGGAGGTCTGGTAAGCGTAGATATCTGCAAAGAGCAGACAATATATGAGATTCATAATCCAAAAGCTTATCTGACACCGGATGCAACAGCAGACTTTTCAAATGTAGTATTTACACAAGTAGGAGAAAACAGAGTACTGGCACATAATGCGACAACGCATGGTCGTCCGGAAACTTTGAAAGTAAGTGTTGGATATAAGGATTGCTTTATCGGAGAAGGTGAGATTTCTTATGGAGGTGAGACTGCATTGGAGAGGGCACGTATGGCTGCTGATATTATAGAGAAAAGAATCAACTTAACAGGAATTCAGTTGGATGAATATCGTGCAGATTTTATAGGATATAATTCTTTGTATGGTGATTTGCTCACATCCAAGATGAATGCTGGAACTCCAACAGAAGTAAGACTTCATGTGAGCGGAAGAACGACAGAACGATTACAGGCAGAATTGCTTGCAAGTGAAGTGGAAGCGCTTTATACGAATGGGCCGGCAGGAGGCGGTGGAGCAGAAAAGCGAGTAAAAGAAATCGTTTCAATCTGCTCGATATTTGTTCCGAGACAGGCGGTTCGGTATCAAGTTGAATATTTGGAAAGCGGGGATAAATCAGCATGCGAATTATAAAGAAAAAAATAGGTGAATATGCGGAACTGACGGGGTATCTTCACGAACTGAATGATGAGACGGACAATATTAAGGAGTATCCGGCAATTTTGATATTTCCAGGTGGAGGTTTTAGAACTTGTAGTTTTCTGGAGTCTGAACCGATTGCGTTAGCCTATCTGGCAGAAGGATATCAGGCATTTACATTAAAATATACAACAGTGACAGATAAGGAAAATGCTACAATAGAAGATCCCATGACGGATGCACAAAAAGCATTAGAATGGATTCGGGATTGCAGAGAGGAATACTGTATAGGAAAAGAACAACTAGCACTATTAGGATTTTCCGGAGGAGCACATCTTGCGGCAGCTACAGCAACACATGGACCACAGCGACCGGATGTGCTGTTACTGGGATATCCGGGAATTCTTCACAGTGAGTTACGTGCACTGGAGTGTCCGGATATTATAGAATGTATAGATGAGAAAACGCCGCCGACATTTCTGTTTGGAACAAGAGATGATAAGGTGACACCGCCGAAACACATTCTGGTGTTTGCGCAATGTTTGGAACAGAAAAATGTGGAATTTGAAGTTCATATTTTCAGAAAAGGTGAACATGGATTTTCACTTGCAAAGCCATTAACCAGCGTGGGAGATAAAAACAGGGTAAATCCGGATGTGGCGCAATGGTTTCAACTGAGTGTGAGATGGCTGAAGGAAATGTTGGGTGAGTTTACGGTATATGGGGTGAATGATGGACGAATCGGCAAGTACAGTATAGATACAAGAGTATGTGAATTGTTAGAAAGTCCGGAAGCAAAAGAACTGGTTTTAACATATTTGCCGATGCTAAGTGAAGAACTTCCGGTGTTTATAAAGGATTGGATTACGCCGAGAATATTGAATAAAAATCAAAAATCTTTGTCACAGGAGAAGCTGGAAGAACTGGATCAAAAGTTGTTAGCATTATAGTTATCAACAGAGCTATAAAAAGAAACCAGTGGGAACACATAATGAGCCGAAAACTCCGTCCCCACTGGTTTATGCCCACTGGTTTAAGCCATATGAAGGAAGCCTAATAAAAAATGCTATGCTTCGTCAGTCTCTTTCGCCGGAATCTCAACCGGTTTATTCAAAATCTCCATGAACTCTTCACCTGTAATCGTCTCATGCTCATACAGATATTGAGCCAGTTCATGCAATTTACCAACATTATCTTCAAGTATTTTATAAGCTTTTGAATGTTGCAATTTTACAAGATCGCGGACTTTTTTGTCAATTTCGGTTTGCGTTTCGAGTGAACAAGTCATAGAACTGTCACCACCGAGATATTGGTTGGTCATAGTTTCCATTGCAACCATATCGAATTCTTCATTCATACCATAACGGGTAATCATTGCTTTAGCAAGTTTTGTGGCCTGTTCAATATCGTTGGAAGCACCGGTTGTAATCTGATGGAAGATCAGTTCTTCGGCAGCTCGTCCACCGGTAAATGTTGCAATTTTATTTTCCAGCTCTTCCTTTGTCATGAGGAAATGCTCTCCGTTTTCAACCTGCATCGTATATCCAAGGGCACCGGAAGTTCTTGGAATAATAGTGATTTTGTGTACCGGAGCAGATTCTGTCTGTTTCGCGGCGACAAGTGCGTGACCGACCTCATGATAAGATACAACGAGTTTTTCTTTATTGGAGAGAACTCGGTTTTTCTTTTGATATCCGGCAATAACAACTTCTACACTTTCTTCCATATCTGCCTGCGTGACGAACTTACGATTGTCACGGACAGCACGAAGGGCAGCTTCATTTACAATATTAGCAAGTTCAGCACCGGAGGCGCCGGCAGCAGCTTTGGCAACAGCAGCATAATCGACGTTATCTCCAACACGAATTTTCTTGGCATGTACTTTTAAAATATCAATACGTCCTTGCAGATCTGGGAGTTCGACCGGAATACGACGGTCAAAACGTCCTGGACGGAGGAGTGCAGGATCGAGAGAATCTGGTTGGTTTGTTGCGGCAAGAATAACAACTCCCTTAGAGCCGTCGAATCCATCCATCTCAGTAAGCAACTGATTTAAAGTCTGCTCGCGTTCATCGTTTCCGGACATTTGTCCGTTACGTTTCTTTCCAATCGCATCAATCTCATCGATAAATACAATACAAGGAGCTTTCTCATTTGCCTGTTTGAACAGGTCACGCACCTTGGCAGCTCCCATACCGACGAACATCTCAACAAATTCAGAACCTGAAATAGAGAAGAACGGAACATTGGCTTCACCGGCAACTGCTTTGGCAAGTAATGTTTTACCGGTTCCAGGAGGGCCTACTAACAGCGCACCTTTTGGCATAGAGGCACCAATCTCACGATATTTTTCCGGGGTGTGTAAATAATCTACTAATTCAGATAAAAGCTCTTTTGCTTCGTCTTCACCGGCAACATCAGAAAATTTAATACCACTGGAAGATTTGACATATACTTTTGCATTACTCTTTCCGCCCATACCAAATTGCATGGAATTCATTCCGCCACCCATCTTAGACAGCATTTTTTTGGACAGCCATTGGCCAAGTGCAATCATGATCAACATTGGAAGAAGGCAGGCCATAAAAAAACTAATAATTGGAGATGTCGGCTCAATGATTTCGGATGAAAATTTAGCACCAGATTCGTGAAGCCGGGTTACGAGATCTGGATCTTCAATAATCCCGGTTTTATATACTGTATCTCCTGATTTATCTGTAAATATGATTTGATTTGATTCGATGTTTACAGAATCGATTTGTTTTTCATCAATCATTGTCATAAATGTGCCGTAATCTACTTCTTTGACCTGACGTTGTTCCAGCGCAGGAAGGAGAAGAAAGTTTATACAAAGAATGGCGACAAGTGCAATAATATAATAAAAAATCATAGGTCGTTTTGGTGATTTTACTTCTTGCATAATATGTTTTCAATCCTTTCATCTTTAGTAAAAGATAGTGTAGTACGAAATGTTAAGGAATTCAAGCGAAAAAGTCTGAAAAAACTAAGGAAATCATGAAATTTTTATAAAATGAAAAAGTATAGGAAATCTGCTGGTTGCTTTATACTGCATTTTTATAAGCTCTCGTGTTATAATAAAGGGCAAAGTGATGATTGAGAGAAAATAGAAGAAATATAGAGTATATAAGATTCTTTGGACAATCATCCAGATAAGCACGAACAGATAAGGAGATTCTATGCAGTTACGTTTTGAAATTCCAGATAAATTCTGGGGGCTGTTCCGGTCGGTTAACCGGGAGGCTTATATGGAGGCGTTATTGAATATCAATGAAGAATATCAATACAGTAATTATTTCTTAACACGGGAAGTTTGTATTCAAGTGTTAAGTGATATGTATATAAAGAAACATTTTCAGTTAAAACAGGAAGAGGATGAAACAGAGTTCGATTTATTGGAGACACCGGCGAGCAGAACATTGAAATGGCTGCTTCGGACAGGATGGCTTAAAAAACTAGAAGACTATAATACGCTTGCAACCAATATTGTAATTCCGGATTATGCGGCGATTTTTATTGATGCATTTGAACGTTTGGGCTCAGAAGATATGGAAGAGACTGAGATTTATATTCAGAATGTATATGCGACACTATTTTCTTTCAAAAATGATTCCAGAGTAAACTTAAGTATGCTGCGGACTGCATTGGTTAATACAAGAAGATTGAATAAAGCACTGCAGGATATGCTTCATAATATGGATAAATTTTTCGGACGATTATTGGATCAGCAATCTTACCATGATCTGTTAAAAGAACATTTGGAAGGTTATGTAGAAGAAATCGTGCGTAAAAAATATCATATATTGAAGACATCTGATAACTTTTATATTTACAAGACGGATATTAAGAAATGTCTGCGTGACATGAGAGAAAATGAAGAGTGGATAGGGCTGGTCAGAGAGCGTTCTAAGGCAATGGGGGATACGAAGGATGACGTGGTAGACTTGTTGGATATGATTGAGAGAGGATTTGATGATATTGAACATCGGATTTCAAACATGGATAAGGAACATACCAAATATGTAAGAGCGACGGTTACAAGATTGAATTATCTGCTCAGCGGAGAAACAGATACGAAAGGTTTGGTTGTTCAATTGCTTAATCAGATGTCGGCAGCTGTGACAGAAGAACAGAATACACAGGTGGAAAATCGTGGAAATGGTTATTCTTATGAGGAAATGCTGCAGCTTACCGGGGAGCGGATGAATATGTCTCTATTGGAAATGTTGTCGGAGAAATCTTTATATAAACGGAGAAAGCCAAGGGAAGATTTCATTAGTCAGATGGCAGAGGATGAGACGATAGAGGACTTGAACAGAGAAGATGTATTGAAACTGAATAGAATTCAGCAAAGATACAGCAAGCAGGAAATCGAAGCTTTTATTGAGGAACATATGAAGGATGATGTTATGGATGTAGAGAAATTGAAAATAGCAGATGAAGAGTCCTTCGAGAAACTGATATTGGCATATGACTATAGCACAAGAAGAAACAGCAAATATATTGTGCTTGAAGAGGATACGCCACAGATTGAAAATGGATGTTATAAGTATCCGGCTTTAAAATTTGTGCGAAGAGGAATATAAGAGGAAAAACAAATGATAGAATACTACGAACAATTGCTGCAGGAAGAGCAGGAAGCGATTACCGAAATAATCCAGACGCTTTTTCGTCAGACATTTATATTAGAACAAAAATTTGACCGCCGGGCAGGTCGACTGCAGTATGAAAAAGATTATCGCGTATGTACGCGACATTTCGAATTTCTAAAAGCATACTTTGCGATATCAGGAATTCAGTTATGTGAAAATGTGCACATGGGAATTATTTATATCCAAGGCGAAACGCTGTGGGGAGAGAAATTACCGAAGCTGGCAACAATTTATTTACTATTATTGAAATTAATCTATGATGAGCAAATGGCAACGGTTTCATCAAGCAGCCATATTGTTACGACACTTGGGGAAATTAATGGAAAAGCAGGAGAGTTTCGGGTTTTGAAAGGACTGCCATCTCCGACGGAGATGAAACGTACAATAGCAATGCTGAAAAAATATCAGATTGTTGAACCTTTGGATTCATTGGAAGAATTAAACGAAGCTACCAGGGTGGTAATTTATCCAAGTATTCATGCGGTATTGCTCGGGGATGATATCCGTGAACTGCTGACAACATTTGAGGAAGCAAAAGAACTGAAATCCCAGCAAAGCGTTTTTCATAAAGAGGTAGAGAGTGAGGAGGAACATCGTGGAGAAACAACAGCCATTTGAGGCCCTTTCAAAAATATGCCTGAATAACTGGCATTATATAGATAGAAAGATATTGACACTTAGTGAAGGAATCAATTTTTTTACAGGACATTCCGGAAGTGGAAAATCAACGGTGTTGGATGCGATGCAGATAGTGCTTTATGCAGATACGGATGGTCGTCGGTTTTTCAATAAAGCAGCGGCGGATGATTCCGACCGCTCACTCATCGAATATCTTCGTGGAATGGTCAATATCAGTGAGAATAATGAATCACAGTATTTGAGAAATAAAAATTTTTCCAGTACTATTGTTTTGGAGTTTGAACGTACAGATACAAAAGACAAACAATGTGTCGGAGTTGTATTTGATGTAGAGACAGCAACAAATGAGATTAGCCGTCAGTTCTTCTGGCATACAGGCGGACTTCTGGAAAATCAATATCGTGCGGAAAAAAGGTGTCTTACAACGGTAGAGATGAAAGAATATTTAAGCAGAACATTTACCAAAGAGCAGTATTATTGCGGCTCAAGTAATGAACGATTCCGTCGACAGCTGTATGATGTATATCTTGGCGGGTTGGATATTGAAAAATTTCCTCGACTGTTTAAACGTGCAATTCCATTTAAAATGAATATCAAATTAGAAGATTTTGTGAAAGAATACATTTGTATGGAACAGGATATTCATATAGAAGATCTTCAGGAAAGCGTTATGCAATATGGACGTATGCAAAGCAAGATTGCGGAGACAATGAAAGAAATCCGTTATCTGACGGACATTCGGGAAGCGTATCAGTCTTATGAAGAAAAACAGCAGGCGGCCGAGAGTTGTGATTATCAGGTTGAACGTTTGGAATTGCTACAGCTGCAACGGAAAAGTAAAGAGTTGCGGGAACGGATTATAGACCGGACAGAGGGAATCAAACAGCAACAGACACAACAGGAAAAATTGAATGAGGAGCTGAAAGAACTTCAAAAGGATTACGAGGATATTCTATATCATATTGCAAAAAGCGGATATGATTCGTTGCAGATGGAGCTTGGCAATTTAAATGAAGTATTGGAACGGCTGGAAAACAGTAAGGCAAGAATACAAAAGTTGTCTAAGAAATTGAATTTGTGGAAAGATAAAGAGGTTACTCCAAATCAGACAATCTGGGATATTGAGAAGTTTGAAAAAGGAACAATTACAGAGGGGGAACTGGAACGTCTGCAAAAAAGCCTTTTGGAAATCCGGGACAGTCTGGAAACAGAGCGCACTGATACGGTGACAACATTAAATCGTATTAAAAAAGAAGAAAAAGAGATAAAAGAAGAATTAAGAGAATTAAAGCAGGGCAAGAAAGCATATCCACGCGAGCTGGAAGAAGCACGTTTTGAATTGCGCAAACGTCTGCATGAGCGTGTTGGAAAACTGGTAAATGTACAGATTCTTGCAGACCTTCTGGATGTGAAGGATGAGCGTTGGCACAATGCGGTGGAAGGATATCTTGGAAATAATAAGCTTTTATTGATCGTGGAACCGAAGTATGCAAAAGATGCAATGGAAATTTATCGGGAGATGGATAAGAGAAAATTCTTTAGAGCAGCAGTGCTGGACACAGAGCGTGTCAATGCAGAAGAATTTGCAGTGCAAAAAGGAGTCTTGGCGGAGGAAGTAGAGGCAAAAGAAAGTTATGTGCAGGCTTATATCCGATTTGTGTTGGGAAATGTTAAGAAATGCGAATCGATTGAAGAATTACGTGACTGTAAAATCGGTATTACATCGGATTGCGTGCTTTATAAAGGCTTCCGTATGCAGCATATCAACCCGGATAACTATACAAGACGAGCTTATATCGGTGAGACAAGTATGCGTAAACGTATTCTGCAGCTGGAAAGAAAACAGGGTGAGCTGCAGAACGAACGCCTTCCGTTACAAGAGATGCTGGAAGAAATCAAGCGCATTTTAGAATTTGAAATGTTGTTGCAGCCTACGGCGGATTATATGCAGTGGCAGAATGAAGCTGGTCAGATTTCAGAAAAAGAGAAACGAAAAGCACATGTCATTGAGCAGATGAAAAAGCTGCGTGAAGAGTCTGTGGATATGTTGGAGAAACAGAAGTTAGATATTGTGCGCCGTCAGGAAGAAAAAAAGGAGTCCATAGATTCGGTGAAAAAAGCAATCTGGCAGAATGAACAGGATATAGAAAAGTTTAATAATATGATTATTACAACAGAAACTGAATGGCTGGAACGAGAAAAAATGTTGGCAGAAGAGAACAAACGGCGTTCAGAAGAACGAACACAGATGCTGGAAAGTCAATTTCAACAATATCTTGAGAAAACAAAATCGCTTAATTATGATTATATGAAACGACAAAAACAGATGGAACAAAACCCGCTGAAAGATCAGATGGATCGTTTTTATCAGAAGCTGGTCGATGTTCGAAGTGTGTATAACCAGCAATATCCAAATCGCTCATTTTCAACCAGTGTGAAGGATAATAAGATGTACGATAAACTGTTGGATAGTCTTACTTGTGAGGACTTGGAGCAATATCGGGCATCTGCACAGGAACAGGCAAAATCAGCGGTAGAACATTTCAAAGATGATTTTATTTTCAAAATCCGAAGCGCTATCCGCGAGGCTTATCAGCGAAGAGATGAGCTCAATCGTATCATCAGCCGTCTGGACTTTGGTAAGGATAAATATCAATTTGTAATCACAAAAAATAAAGGTGCGGACGGAAAGTATTACAAGATGTTCATGGACGATGCACTTCAGATTGACCCGCATCAGTTAAGTGGTTCAATGGACAATCAGATGAACATGTTTACGATGGAACATGAAGAAGAATATGGAGAAATGATGAATGAGTTGATCCATATCTTTATACCACCGGAGAATGCAACGAAAGAAGAGCAGGATGAAGCGAGAAAGAACATGGAAAAATATGCGGATTACAGAACGTATCTTTCTTTCGATATGCAGCAGATTGTTCATGGTGAAAAAGATATGAAGATTGGGCTGAGTAAGATGATCAAGAAAAATTCTGGTGGAGAAGGTCAGAATCCGTTGTATGTGGCACTTTTGGCAAGTTTTGCGCAGGTGTATCGAGTGAATCTGTCCCCTAAATTGCGTCGCAATCCAACCTTGCGCCTTGTCGTGTTGGATGAGGCATTTTCCAAAATGGATGCGGAAAAAGTGGCAAGTTGTATTTCGTTAATCCGAGGACTTGGATTCCAGGCAATTATCAGTGCAACAAACGATAAGATTCAGAATTATCTGGAAAATGTGGACAAGACATTTGTGTATGCCAATCCGAATAAGAAACATATTTCCATTCAGGAGTTTGAGAAAACGGAGTTTGGGCAGTTAACGGAAGAGGCGTAAGATGTATCTGTTAGATAAAATCATAGAAAAATGTGAATATCACAGTAAAAAAGACTGGAAACCGGGAGAAATTGGCAATCGAAAAATTACAATTCAGCAGAAGGATTATGACAAGTGTGGAAAAACAGAATTCATAAATGAAGCACAGGATTTGGCAAAACGAAAATTGATTCAAATAAAATGGGAAATTCGTTATAGCGATATAAGCGAAATTTATTATTCGTTAGAACAACTTCCACAACTTTATCAATTAGCAGAACAGGAAGCACAAGAGAACGGAGAGATATTTGTTCCGAAATGTTGTTTGGTTCAACAATATCAAGATAAAATTGAAGCGGAACAAAAACAAGGTTGGAAGAATGGTTGGATTCGAAAATACTATGATTCGCTGTTACAAAAATTACACAACATTGGCGATAGAAGGGTTCCAAAAGAATTAGAAAAGTTCGAACTTTATCGGGATTGTTTGCGAGGAATAGATGCACTTGATGAGCCAATATTCAAACGTGTTTTTAGTAAGATGTATCTAGGGGATACAAAGAAATTTGAAAAAGAAGTACAGGCGCATATTATTACAAGTGCTAAGAAATATTGTGAGGATGTAGAGGAAGATATGGATGATTCAACGGTATTGGAACAACTTCTTATTAAGGAATACGGGCAAGAAATGGCACTGAAAGGTTCGTTAAAACTACTGATTCATGAAGCAGATGGAACTGACAGAGAAATTAATACAGCAAATTTCAAGTACGGATTAATATTGAATACACAAACATTAAAGCATGTCAGTGTTAAAAATGAAATTGTACCATTTAAATGTATTGTTTCTATCGAGAACAAGGCAAATTTTGAAGCAATGAATTATTCAGAAGATACCTTGTATGTATATAGTCATGGTTACTATGGTCCGTATGAGAGAGCATTTTTACAAAAACTGGCAGAAATTCTGGATGCTAATCAACAGATAGAATATTTCCATTCTGGAGATCTGGATTATGGAGGAGTTAAAATTTTTGAATATATTCAGAAACGGATTTTTCCGAAATTACATCCGCTGAATATGGACATCGATACCTATGAAAAATACAAGGATTTCGCTGAACCAATAGAAGCACAAATTTTGAAAAAATTAAAGAAGACAAAAGTGTCAGTTTTGCAGGAGTTGATAGATAAACTGATAGAGGAAGGAAAGGGATTGGAGCAGGAAATCTTTACTATAGAACTGGATGGGCTGTAAAACAAAGAAAGTTGCGGTTTACACTACGTGTGGTTCGCGACTTTTCTTTTTTTTATTAAATCATAAAAACTTGTATTTGGAAATTAAAACCATTATTTTGATGGTTTATTTGCGTTAAAAACCATCAAATTGATGGTTTTGTTGAAAGTGTCAGAAACGCGTAAAGGAAATATCCTTTATACTGCATTTTTCATAAGGGCATGTTATAATAGGAGAACAAGCGTAAATCGGTTATTGCTCACAATATATTGTATCCGGTAATCGAAAATCTGCAAAAGAGAAAGAAGGGCTGAAAATATGGCTGTTTATGATGATTTAAGCAATCTGTTTACACGATTTGGTCGTTGGATCGTTCGTCAGACAAAAGGAAGTTACAAAGCCGCACGATTATCCCATGTGATACGGGAAGAAGAACGAAAACAGGATGATTTATTCCGTCAGATTGGGGAATATTATTATCAGATGTATGGCAAGGATGCAGATGGGCAGATGAAAATCTGGTGTGATGCAATCTGGAATAATAAGATGATGGTGATTCAGTACCAGAGTCAAAAAAGACTGGTGAAAGGGGTTGCTTATTGCCCCAATTGCAGTCAGGAAGTGCCGATGCATTCAAAATACTGTAATCATTGCGGGGCAAGAATAATTACAACTCCAGAGATACAAACAAAAGAAACCGCACCATTTTCAGCAAAAATATGTCCCGGATGTGGTGCAGTGATTGCAGACGGAGATGTTTTCTGTGCAAATTGCGGAGGAAGAATTCCAGAAAAGAAAAGTTTGAAGGATTTTGTGAAAACAAAAGTGGCAGAGCATAAGGAAAAAGCAGAGCAGGAGCGGCGTGAAGAAGAAAAAGAGTTTGAAAATGTTGATAAGGAAGTTGTTGCGGAGGTAGAGGCGAAAGAAGCCGCATTGGAAGAAGCAAAAGTGGAAGCGGAAACTACAATAGTGGAAGCGGAAACTGAAACAGGAAAAGACGTGGATACAGAAGACAAGGCAGTAGAAGTCGTGGAAGAACAAGAAGTACAAAAGTCACAACCTGACCAGGCGGATGCAGCAGAACAAACAAACGTGACAGATGATTCTCAAAATGAGCAGAATGAAGAAACTGAGCTTCAAAGAACTTGCCATGAATGTGGCAACCCAATCGAATACGGACAGAATTTTTGTCCAAAGTGTGGAGTGAAATTGTAGTTGCAGGTCACAGTATTATATGACTTGTATCTAATTATAGTAAGGGAGAGATTTATTATGAAATTAATAATTGCATCAGACATACATGGATCAGCATTATATTGTAGAGAATTAATGGAAGCCTGGAAACGAGAAGCAGCAGATCGGATGTTGATTTTAGGAGATATTTTATATCATGGTCCGAGAAATGATTTGCCGGCAGAGTATGCCCCGAAAAAGGTCATCTCTATGCTAAACCCATTGAAAGAAAATTTGTTATGTGTACGTGGGAATTGTGATACAGAAGTAGATCAGATGGTGTTGGATTTTCCGATATTGGCAGATTATTGTTTCTTAGATTTGGACGGACAGACTATTTTTGCGACACACGGGCATGTGTACAATCCACAGAATCCGCCAATGTTAAAAGATGGAGACATTTTGTTGAATGGACACACTCATATTCCTGCCTGTAAAAGGTTTACAACTGAAAGCGGAGCAAAATGCACATATATGAATCCAGGCTCGGTTTCTATACCAAAAGAAAAATCGCAGCACAGTTATATGATTGTAGAAAATGGCGTATTTGAATGGAAAAATATGGAAGGAAAGGTATACCATACATGGAAGAAAGATACGCATTGTTAATTGACGCGGAAAATGTTTCTGCAAAATATATTAAACCGATATTAGATGAACTGTCGAAATATGGAAATGTGACATATAAACGTATTTACGGAGACTGGACAAAATCGCAGAGTGCGAGCTGGAAAGAAGTCTTGCTTCAAAATAGTATTACGCCAATTCAGCAGTTCAGTTATACATATGGAAAGAATGCTACAGATTCAGCCATGATCATAGATGCAATGGATATGCTGTATACAAATGATCTGGAAGGATTTTGTCTTGTGTCAAGCGACAGTGATTTTACCAAATTAGCGAGTAGATTGCGTGAAAGTGGAAGAACTGTAATAGGAATGGGAGAAAGCAAAACACCGACACCATTTCGTAAGGCTTGCGACATTTTTACAGAATTAGAGCTGCTATTGGATGATATCAAAGATGGCAAGAAAAATGAAGTGACAAAAGGACAGATTGAAGAGTCGGTTATTAAGATTATTACAGAAAATCAAAATAATGATAAAGAGACCGGACTAGGTGAAGTGGGAAGCCGTCTTGTAAAATTGTATCCTGACTTTGATGTAAGACGCTATGGGTACAGTTTGTTGTCTAAATTTTTAGAGACATTTCCAAAGCTGAAATTAAAACAGGATGGTACGCAGGTTACCGTTATGTTATATGAAGATAAGAGTAAGAAGGAAATGTTGGAGGAATTTATTGTACAGCAAATAAAAGATTCCGGTGCACAAGGGATTCTGTTAGGAACGCTAGGTAATAGAATCCATAATAAATTCAAAGATTTTAAGGTTCGTGATTATGGCTACTCTCAGTTTAAGCAATATGTACAGAGTCTTCATAATGTAGAGGTTGAAGAAGAGGACGAGAGATACTGGGCTGTTTATAAGAAATAAAAAATAGGCTGGATTGCGAGTCCAGCCAAAAAGGAAAAAGTTTATGAAAAAGAAAATATATATCAAAAGGTTATTTGCTTTTGATGTATATAACTATAGAAGAAAAATGTGATGATTTTGTGATAAACTTTTTAATAAATTATGGAAAGTATCTAAAGGAAATGTGAAAAGCAAATTTCAATAGTAACTACTTATAGAAAGAACGTATAAAATTATTATATATACAGAAAGAAAATAACAGTAGAATTGTCTGAATTGTGCGAAATAAATAAAAAACAAGAAAAACGTTGACAATTTAAAAACGAGATGATAAGATAGTCTTCGTCGCTAAGACAACCGATGCAAAATAGAAAACACTGGACAGCCCTGGCGGGATATGGAAAGTGTAAGATGAAAAATGCAAAGAAAAAACTTGAAAAAAGTTCTTGACAAAAGGTTGTTGGATGTGATAAAGTAAACAAGCTGTCGCTTGAAAGTGATTGATAAAATTACAAAAGCGAAACAGAAAAAAATAAAAAAGTTGTTGACAAACGACAAAAGATGTGATAATCTATTAAAGCTGTCGCTTGAGACGACAACAAAACAAAGAACATTGATAACTAAACAATAGACAACAGATCCTTGAAAATTTCTTTAAGAGAAAATTTTTTAAGAACGGTTTATAACAAACCAAAACAACAGTAAAAGGATAGATTAGCTAGAGTTAATCTTGACTAGAACAAACACTTTTAACGAGAGTTTGATCCTGGCTCAGGATGAACGCTGGCGGCGTG
>OHAC01001016.1_pt1 | contig 27317 bp, 21 predicted proteins | sample 1577051 | NCBI WGS metagenome assembly OHAC01 (sample SAMEA3541499, study PRJEB24748) | human gut metagenome | biome: human gut; feature: human-associated habitat; material: faeces | place: China | collected 2012 | reverse complement strand
CGCGGTGCGCGGCCCACCATGCGGATCGAACACCGGAATCTCGCCCAGCACTTCGCCGTACGCATGAATGCTCAACAACTGCACACGTCTGTCGGACGATTGCCGGATCAGTTTGACGCGCCCGCGTTCCAGCAGATACATGCGGTGATCGGTGTCGCCTTCGCGGAAAATATAGTCGCCCTTGCTGTATTCGGCATGCTGCAGATGCGGCAGCAGTTCCTCCGCCTCTTCGGAAGAAACCTGCTTGAACAACGCGGTGTGCAGCAACGTCGCGCTTTCGCCACTGGGTCCACTATTGGTCTCGTTTGGCGTAGCCATTTGTCACACCTCCGTTCATAGGCACATCCTCTGGGCACGCCGCCAGGCGTGTTGCCGGGCGCGCTGCCGCGGCTTCGAAAGCTTGTTGCGATTCCACATGCCCTCACGGAACACCAAGCTTTCGTAACGTTCTCATTGCCCTTGATATCAGGGGCGGCTTCGACCATCGGGCTACATTGTAACTCGCCTGGCGGCGTCGAGCAGCCGTTCAACCACGTCTTCACGACTCATGCCCGTCTGCGAGCGCATTGGATCGACTCGTTTTACCGCTGATTTCACCGCTTTGTCCGACATTTTCTCACGTGAGGTGTTCAATACCCGCCCCATTTTTTCCGCGTCGATATCGTAGGCGAGGGTCACGTGGTGCAGTATGGCGCCAGGCCCTCCCTCTACTGGTGTGAATCGGCGTTGTGCGGCTCCGCCGAGTTTGCCGTATTGCGTGGCGATGTCGTTGAGTCCGGAGAATCGTACGTCGAGCCCGAGTTCCTTAAGCGCGCGCACCAGCCAGAAATCGCAGAGCCGGTATGATTCCTCGATGCTTATGCCTTGGGTGAAATCGAACGGCGCGTACAACGAGTAGGTGATGGTATTGCCCGGTTCGATGAACATCGCCCCGCCGCCGGTGCAACGTCGGACCACGGTGAATCCTTCCTTCTGCGCGACCGCCGTATTGACTTCGTCTTCGAGCGACTGGAATTTGCCGATGACCACGGCCGGAGCGGCCCATTCCCAGATACGCAGCGTGGGTTCGCGTTTGCCTGCCGCCACTTCGCGCGCCCATGCGATGTCAGTTTCCATTTGTTCGTTCGGGTCGCGCGGCTTGTCGTGGATGACGGTCGGTTTCAGGTCCCGCCAGCGTTCCAGATATTCCTCTTGTGTCAGCGCATTATGCATTCCCGGTTGTTCCCCGGAATATTGTTTCGTGGACCGCGCGATATTTCCGTTGCCCGTTGCATCTTCCGCATTACGCGATTCACTGCCTGTGATTGCGCGGAGAAAAGCGATGGCAATGCCTTCTGCCGTCATACCCACCAATCGCACGTTCGGATAGTTCGCGGTAATCGCTTGCAATCGTCGCGTAATGTCGCGTGTGGGCGCGCCTCGCTGGCTTTGCAGCAAGTTTTCCCAATCCTGCAATAGTCGGCGGGAATCCTTGTCATCGCCGTCAAGAAAGAAATCGCCGTCGATCCGACATTGTTCCACGGATTGGATGGAACTTGCACATTCGCGGAAATATGCTGGAATGTCATCAGAAAGCCGGACGGAAACCCCTACGAGTTTGCCGCCCGGCTGCTTGTACAGCCCTCTGCCCATCAATCTTGGAGTTCTTGGCCGTGCCCATCGCGGTGCCAGTTGGACCCGTAGCTGGAGCACAGGATGAGGACGGCTTCGATCAGAGCCCAGATTCCGGAAATGATCGGTCCGATGAGGATGATCCATCCGATCAGGGTCAGCAACAGCTGGGCCACGGCCTTGCCTGTGTATCCCAGATAGAAGTTGTGCACGCCGAGGGTGCCGAGGAACAGGCCGAGCAGGCCGGCGACGATCTTCGACTTCTGCGCGTAGCCATAGCCGGGCTGCTGTTGGGTCGCCTGATAGTAGGTCTGCTGCGCGTAGGTTGGTGGCTGATTGTATGCGGACTGCGTGTATTGGGGCTGAGTCGGCTCCTGATAATAGGGGGTCTGCGCCGATTGTGCGTAATCCGTAGGTCCGTACGTCGGCTGGCCGTAGATGGGCTGTGCAGGTTGCGCAGGCTGAGTCGGCTGCCCGTAAGCGGGAGCGGCCGAGCCATATGCGGGGACGGACGAACCGTAGGCAGCCGACTGACCATATGGCTGACCATTGCCGTACGTACCGCCGGGGATGTTGTTGCCCTGCGTACCCGGGGCATATCCCTGCACGGGCTGCTGCGATGCGTACGGGTTGGGATTGTGCGGCTGTGATGCAGGCTGATTGTAGCCATCCTGCGACTGCCTGTAATCGGCTTGAGTTGAATCGTTCGTCGCGAAATACTCGTCTTGGCCGGAACCGTTGTAATCGGCATTGTTGTCACTCATGGTTTCAACAATATCCCATAATTTGCCTTGTTGCTTTCATCCACCCTGAAAGCAATCCCTGAAATCCCCCTGAATATGCGAGACGCCTGTCGAATTCAAGCATGAACTCGATTTCGACAGGCGTCTCAACAGGCGAACATATCCGGCGCAATCATGCGTTCCGGATCATATGTCACATGCGTGCCAGAATGTCGCGTCCGACCTCGTCGGTGGAGCGTGTAGCGGATCCCAGCTCTTCGATGTCCGCTTCGACGGCCGCATCGATCTCGGCCGCGGCGTCGTCGAAACCGAGGTGGCGCAGCAGCATGGCCGCAGAAAGGATCGCGGCGGTCGGATTGGCCTTGTTCTGGCCTGCGATATCCGGTGCGGAACCGTGGCTTGGCTCATAAAGACCAAGTTTTGTCTCATTTAAGCTTGCGGAAGAAAGCATTCCGATAGATCCTGTCACCATGCTTGCCTCATCAGAGAGAATATCTCCAAACATGTTCTCTGTAAGGATAACATCGAACTGTTTCGGGTCACGTACCAGCTGCATTGCACAGTTATCTACAAGCATATGCTCCAGTGTTACATCCGGATAATCTTTTGCAACATCTTCCACAACGCTTCTCCAGAGTCTGGAGGAATCAAGAACGTTTGCCTTATCTACGCTTGTTACTTTATTTCTTCTCTTACGTGCGATCTCAAATGCCTTGATAGCAATACGGCGGATTTCATTCTCATTATAAGAAAGAGTATCCACTGCTGTGCGGACTCCGTTCTCTTCGGTAGTCTTTCTTGCTCCGAAATAAAGTCCTCCTGTAAGCTCTCTTACGATGATCATGTCAAAACCATCTCCGATGATCTCATCACGAAGCGGGCATGCATCGCGAAGCTCATTGTAAAGATATGCAGGACGAAGATTTGCAAAAAGGTTCAGTGCTTTACGGATAGCAAGAAGTCCTGCCTCCGGACGTCTGGACGGCTCCAGTTTATACCATGGGGATGTCTTGGCATCTCCTCCAATGGAACCCATCAGTACGGCATCAGAAGCTTTTGCCTGGGCAATGGCTTCCTCTGTAAGAGGTACTCCGTGAGCATCAATGGATGCACCTCCTAAAAGGACCTCTGTGTATGAAAATTTATGACTGTATTTCTCGCATACTTTGTCTAAAACTTTTCTGGCCTCGGCTACAATTTCCGGGCCGATTCCATCTCCTGGAATCAGGGCAATTTTGTACTCCATTTTTTATTCACTCCTCCGATTTCCCCTGTGCTGTAAAATTTTAACGCACTGGTGTGGATAATTGTTATTATCATAACGCACTTTTCGATGGATTTCAACCTATTAAATAGATAAAGTTTTGTCATCCCCTCAAAAAAAAGCCGCCATACCTGTTTTTCGGTATGGCAGCCCTGGCTGTTTTCCTTCTGTTTGTCTTCGATTTATTCCTGTCAAAACTTTTCAGAACTTTCCGCTGGATCCTCCGAAGGTATCTCCTGATGAAGAAGTATGGGTGGTGGAACCACCGCTGTGCTCCTCTTCTTTCGGCCTGGCAGTTCTTGACACTGTCCTGTAGAGATAAAAGTCGTTGCTTTTTGCTATATCCATGCTGCCTTTCCGTACATAGGAAGCTGCCTGATCCTGTTTCCGCACAGTTTTCAGCTTTCTTCTCATATTTCCGGTTACAAGAAGACCTGCCACAATGCCGACTGCAAGTGCGATCAGGATATTCACGCCCACATCAAACGGTTCTTTGGGCAGATTATTTACATCATACGGTTCTCCTGATTCTGCCTGCATGATAAAATCGTCGCACTGCAAGGCAAAAGTCTGAAATGCTTCGTTGTAATCCCCGTCACTTAAATACGGCTTCACCTGATCCATTATGTAGGACTGACCTGCATCCGTAAACGCATCGATGGCATATCCATGTGTGGCAATGGCCCAGTTTCGGTCTCCCATATCTACCAGAAACAGGATTCCATCTCTGTCCTCACCCTGACCATAACCATAGTCAGTAAAATAATCGTCCGCATATTCCTGGGCTGTTTTTCCCCCGAGGCTGTCTGTGGTGACGATTACAACGTCTACTTCTCCCCGTTCACTGATATCATCCAGCGAAGCACTTAAAGCATCCTGCTCATCTGCACTTAAAAGCCCGGCCTGGTCTGCCAGACGGTTTTCTGTCCCTGCCCATACAGGAAAAGCGCATGCCAGACATAAAAGGATTGCTGTGAGAAATAGGGATATTCTTTTTTTCATAGCACTTACCTCCTTACAATGCCCAGATAAGATACAGGATGATGTATGCAATCACAGTTACGATTCCCGTAGTTCCTGCAAACCATCTGGCAAAAGCATTTTTGTCAGTAGGCAGATTGCCGACAAATTTACCTGTCTGTCCGTTCATGGCAAATATGTAGTTCTCACCCTTCCACCTGGTCTGAAGGACCCAGACAGGATACAGGGCATATTTCGTAGTTGCGTTCTTCAGCCGAATATTGGTATTCTCGGGGACCACACTTGAGTATCCTTTTACGGTATCCCTGAAAGCATCCTCTGTGCTGCGCCGGATACGCTCATTGGCGCGCTCTATACACTCTTCTGCCGTTACATCGTACTTATCTGCAAAATATCCGGCCAGATAAGCTGTCTGAAAATCCACCGCCTCCCTGAAATCAAAAGGCTCTATGGATTCCATCAGATCATTCTCCATGCTTTTGGAACCATCCACAGGCACATGGTCGAAACCGATCGAACCTTTTCTGTGTATAGAATAATAGCTGGTTTCTGTATAATCATAGTCCTTATCGCTCCAGAAGCGGGTCTTTGTTCCCTTATAGCGGATATCTGCATTGGCATCTGTATCATAAAGCCAGAAAGGAACGTAGATTCCCTTTACTTCACTGATATGATTCTCACTCTTAAAAGCCTTGGGCAGAAGCCGCTTTCCTGTAAAATGCTGCTTCAGCTTCTCTTTGGCAGCTTTTTTATCCAATTTAAACGGAATCACATAATCCGGTTTCAATGCCCCGGACAGATTGCCCGTCATAACTACAGGACTTCCACAGAACGGACAGGCAGTAGCTGCAGTGTTGACATCACTCACGATCTCACCGCCGCATGACTCGCACACATAGGTACGTAAACCTTCGCTTTCTCCTTCCTGCCATTCGCCACCAGCCTCATCCGACCAGCTCATATTCTCCGGCTCTTCCTCTTCCACAGACTGTGCATATTCTGACAATGTCTTAACATCAAATTCCGTGTCGCAATATGGGCACTTCATCTTCTGCACGGAACTGTCAAATTCTATGGAACCGCCACAGCACGGACACTTAAATTCCTGCATTTTCGCCATATTTCCACCTCCTGCTTACACAGCATCCTCCGTTCCAAAAGGATCCCCGCACTCCGGGCAGAATTTCGGCGGATTCTCCGGGTCAGCCGGTTCCCATCCGCACTTGCTGCAACGATATCTCATCTTCTTCTCCGGTTTCCTGGTTCCGCAGTTCATACAGAATTTACCTTTGTTTACAGTACCGCAGGAACAGATCCAGCTCTCATCTGCAGGTCTTGGTGCGCCGCATTCCGGGCAGAACTTGCCTGTGGAAACTGCACCGCAGCTGCATGTCCAGGAATCTCCGTCTGCTGCAGGCTGACTCTTTTGCTGAGGCTGTGTGTTCTGTGCTGCTGCCTGTGCCTGCTGCTTCTGTCCCATCTCAAAAAGCTGCTGCGCATTCAGTCCGCCTGCATTGGATGCCATTCCCATTCCCATAAAGCCGGTCATGGCACCTGCTGAATTAGACGCTGCTGCTTTCATGGCATCTGCCTGCGCACCGGTCAGTGTGGCTGCTGCCATGGAAGGATCACGCATCATTGCAGTGCGCTGTGCCTGTTTGATCATCTCTGCATCCTCATCCGGAAGTGTGACAGACCCAAGTGCAACGCTTACAACCTTCAGACCGCGAAGCTGCTCCCATTTGGCAGAAAGAACCTCATTCATTGCATTCTCAAGCTCTGTATTATGGGTTACGATCTGATTGGGACGGAGCTCCAGCTCGGAAAGCCGTCCAAAAGCCGGCTGCAGTGCGCTGACAAACTCTGTTTTCAGCTGACTGTCAAGTTCCTCTCTTGTGTACTCCTGCTCTACATTTCCACACACATTTGTATAAAAAAGAAGAGGATCTGCAATCCTGTAGGAATATACGCCATGACAACGCACAGACACATCAATATCCAGTCCGATCCTGGAATCCACAACACGGAACGGGATCGGTGTCGGAGTTCCAAATTTATTATCTACCAGCTCCTTGGTATTAAAATAATAAACCCTCTGATCCTTACCTGTATCTCCACCGTATGCAAAACGCTTGCCGATGGTCTGGAAGGTACTGCGGATACCTTCCCCAAGGCTTCCTGCAAAAATACTTGGTTCTGTGGATGCGTCGTAAGTATACTCTCCCGGATCTGCGCAGATATCCACAACCTTCCCCTGCTCTACGATCATCATGCACTGACCGTCTGCTACTGCGATCCCGCTTCCGCTGGTAATGATATTGTCACTGCCTCTCTTATTGGAAGATCTGGATGATGTACGCTTCGTTCCTTTTACTACCATCACTTCTTTATCCATTGCCTCACAGTAAAAAAATTCTTTCCACTGATCTGCCATTGTACTTCCTGCTGCACCTGCCGCTGCTCTTATAAGCCCCATAAAACCGACCCCTTTCTGAATTCTTGTTTCTGTTTATTATTTTATTATATTATAAAAAGAAACGCACTCTCATTTCTGATAGTAATATCATTATTACATGATTTTCTTAAAAAATCCACTCTTTTCCATGCAATATTTCACATATCCTGTTATTTCGGCATATATCGTCAAAAATAAAATTTCCCGTCCTCAGTAGCCAAAAAAAGACACCGCGCATCAAACGCAGTGCCTCTCTTCACTCTCATATTCCAGGTGCATTAAGCAGATGCCTGATCTGCCTTTTCAACCTCGGCGATTGCCTGTTTTCTCATTGGGATACGGCAGTTCTTGTTGTTACCAAACTCAACGATAACATCTTCCTCTGTCATATCAATAACAACTCCGTAAAAACCGCTGGTAGTAACAACACTGTCACCAACCTCCATGCTGTTTAACATTGTCTGGGTTCTCTTCTGCTCCTTCTTCTGCGGACGGATCATCATGAAATACATAATTGCAAAAAGCACTATGATCCAGACGATACCAAGACCTGCGCTAAGTCCGCCAGCTGCTGCTGTAGATGATGCGATCATTCCAATTCCTCCTGATAAAATCAATTCTTATGCGGTTTCCCGCCGTTTCTGACCTATAGCGGTAAATTGCTATAAAAAGTGTCACTTCGTACTATCATACACAAAAATCCCTGATTCTTCAAGGTTTTTCTTGTAATTTCCAACAGTTATTTCTCTTACGGAATACCTTTATTACCGGTTGCCGTTGATCTTGCCTTCCTCAAATCCTTCCAGACGCATCTTCTTATATGCTGCAAAATTGCCGGCATCCAGTGCGTCACGGATTTCTTCCATCATATGATTATAGAAATACAGGTTATGAAGCACGCAAAGTCTCATTCCCAGCATCTCCTTTGCTTTAAGAAGATGGCGGATATATGCCCTGCTGTAGTGACGGCAGGCCGGGCACTTGCATTCCTCGTCGATCGGCCTGGAATCCAGCTCATACTTGGCATTGAAAAGATTCATTTTTCCATGGTTGGTGTACACGTGACCATGACGGCCGTTACGACTTGGATATACACAGTCAAAGAAATCAATACCACGTTCAACACCTTCCAGAATGTTAGCCGGAGTACCAACGCCCATAAGATAAGTAGGTTTATTCTGCGGAAGATGCGGTACTACCTCATCCAGAATACGGTACATCTCCTCATGGCTCTCGCCAACAGCAAGTCCGCCTACTGCGTATCCGTCCAGATCCAGCTCTGCGATTGCCTGTGCATGCTCAATACGGATATCTTCATAAACAGCGCCCTGGTTGATACCAAAAAGAAGCTGATTCTTATTAATGGTATCCGGCAGGCTGTTCAGACGTGCCATCTCATCCTTGCATCGCTTCAGCCAGCGTGTGGTACGTGCCACGGACTTCTGTACATAGTCCCTGTCTGCCACACTGCTCGGACACTCATCAAAAGCCATTGCAATAGTAGAACCCAGATTGGACTGGATCTGCATACTTTCCTCAGGGCCCATAAATATCTTATGACCATCAATATGAGAGTTGAAATAAACACCCTCTTCCTTAATCTTGCGGAGTTTCGCAAGAGAGAACACCTGGAATCCGCCGGAATCGGTAAGGATCGGTCTGTCCCAGTTCATAAAACGGTGAAGTCCTCCAAGCTGTTTCACGATCTTGTCGCCAGGACGCACATGAAGATGATACGTGTTGGACAGCTGTACCTGCGTACCGATCTCATGAAGATCTACCGTGGACACAGCTCCCTTAATTGCAGCAATTGTTCCTACATTCATGAAAACAGGAGTCTGAATCGTTCCATGAACAGTCTTAAATTCTCCTCTTTTCGCTCTTCCTTCTGTTGTAATCAGTTTATATTCTGCCATTTCATTTCCCTTCTGAAAATCAGTCTGGCGGATATTTCCGATCCGCACTGCTGTTTCTTCATTCTCTCACTCACAGTCCGCTTTACAGGACTATGCCCTGATACGAGTCTGCTCCGTCAATATTTTGCCAGAGCTTTTGGACAATATCATAACACATTTTTCTCTTTCCTGCTACTGATTGTTAAACTTTTACATTGCCATTTTTTAAACGATATCGTATAATATAGAATATTCGCTTAAAAATCCTTTATAATAAGAAGAAACAACTCCCATCTGACAGAAATGTCAGAGTCGGGAAACCCCTGTATAGATACAGCGAGGAGGAAATCAATTTTTTATGAAGAAACACACACTTGGAATTGACATTGGTTCCACCACTGTCAAGATTGCCATCTTAGACGAAAATGATAACCTTGTTTTCTCTGATTATAAGAGACATTTTGCAAATATCCAGGAAACACTTGCAGATCTTCTTCAAAAAGCCGAGAACCAGCTTGGCGAGCTTACGCTCTGCCCGGTGATCACAGGTTCCGGTGGACTGACACTTGCCAACCATCTGGAAATTCCTTTTGTCCAGGAGGTTATTGCTGTTTCCACTTCCCTTCAGAAGCTTGCACCTAAAACCGATGTAGCCATCGAGCTGGGCGGCGAGGATGCCAAGATCATCTATTTTGAAAACGGAAACGTTGAGCAGCGTATGAACGGTATCTGCGCCGGAGGTACAGGCTCCTTCATCGACCAGATGGCTTCCCTTCTCCAGACAGATGCACCAGGACTTAATGAGTATGCCAAGCATTACAAGGCGCTCTATCCGATTGCAGCCCGTTGCGGTGTTTTTGCCAAGACAGATATCCAGCCTCTTATCAATGACGGTGCTACCAAGGAAGACCTTTCCGCTTCTATTTTCCAGGCAGTTGTCAACCAGACCATTTCAGGTCTTGCCTGCGGTAAACCAATCCGCGGACATGTAGCATTCCTGGGCGGACCGCTTCACTTCCTCTCAGAGCTTAAGGCTGCTTTTATCCGTACTCTGAAGCTGGATGACGAACACATTATCGCACCGGATAACTCTCATCTGTTCGCAGCTATCGGTTCTGCACTGAATGCAAAACAGGATGTGAATGTATCCCTGATCGAGCTGAAAGAACGCATGCGTACTACTATCAAGCTTGACTTCGAAGTAGAACGTATGGAGCCGCTTTTTGCAACAGAAGAAGATTATCAGGCTTTCCATGACCGCCAGAGTGCCTACAAGGTAAAAACCGGCGACCTTTCTACATATAAGGGCAAATGCTTCCTGGGAATCGATGCAGGTTCCACAACTACCAAGACTGCACTGGTCGGTGAGGACGGAACCCTTCTCTATTCTTTTTACAGCAACAATAACGGTAATCCGCTGAAAACCACTATCAGCTCCATTCAGGAAATCTACGAGCTGCTTCCTGATGATGCAGAAATTGCTTTTTCCTGCTCTACCGGATACGGAGAGGCACTGATCAAGGCCGCTCTTCTTCTTGATGAGGGCGAGGTTGAAACTGTTTCCCATTATTATGCAGCCGCTTTCTTTGACCCGGAAGTTGACTGTATCCTTGACATCGGCGGTCAGGATATGAAGTGCATCAAGATCCGCAACCAGACTGTTGACAGCGTACAGCTGAATGAGGCATGTTCCTCAGGCTGCGGTTCCTTTATCGAAACTTTCGCCAAATCCCTGAACTATACAGTACAGGACTTCGCGAAAGCTGCACTTTTTGCAAAGCATCCGATTGATCTCGGAACACGTTGTACTGTATTTATGAATTCCAAAGTTAAACAGGCACAGAAAGAAGGCGCAGAGGTTTCTGATATCTCAGCTGGTCTTGCCTACTCCGTTATCAAGAATGCCCTTTACAAAGTTATCAAGGTTTCCGATGCTTCCGAACTTGGCAAGCACATTGTTGTACAGGGTGGTACTTTCTACAATGATGCGGTTCTTCGAAGCTTCGAGAAAATCGCCAACTGCCAGGCTATCCGCCCGGATATCGCAGGAATCATGGGAGCCTTCGGTGCAGCTCTGATCGCAAGAGAGCGTTATCAGGAAGGAGAAAAAACTTCCATGCTTTCCATCGATCAGATCAACAGCCTGCAGTATACCACTTCCATGGCTAACTGCCGCGGATGTACCAACAACTGCCGTCTGACCATCAACAAATTCTCCGGCGGACGTAAATACATCAGCGGAAACCGCTGCGAGCGCGGCCTTGGAAAAGAGAAAAACAAGGATCATATCCCGAACCTTTTTGACTATAAATATAAGAGGATCTTTTCCTATGAACCGCTTTCTACAGATAAGGCAACCCGCGGACAGGTTGGTATCCCACGTGTGCTGAACATGTTTGAGAACTATCCGTTCTGGTATACATTCTTTACTGAACTGAAATATCAGGTGGTTCTCTCTCCGACTTCCACACGTAAGATCTATGAGCTGGGTATTGAGTCCATCCCAAGTGAGTCCGAGTGCTACCCTGCAAAACTTGCTCACGGACATGTGACATGGCTGATCCGCAATGGCGTGAAATTTATCTTCTACCCATGTATCCCGTATGAGCGAAATGAGTTCCCGGATGCAGTCAACCACTACAATTGCCCGATCGTTACTTCCTATGCGGAAAATATCAAGAATAACGTGGACGAGCTTAACGATCCATCCATCACTTTCCGCAATCCGTTCATGGCCTTTACCTCCGAGGAAATCCTGACCAACCGGCTTGTGGAAGAATTCCCTGACATTCCTGCCGCCGAGGTAAAAGCAGCTGCACATAAAGCATGGGATGAGCTGTCCGCTGTACACCGCGATGTGCAGAAAAAAGGCGAGGAAACTCTCCGGTACCTGAAAGAAACAGGACGCCGCGGAATCGTTCTTGCAGGCCGTCCGTATCATATCGATCCTGAGATTCACCATGGAATCCCGGATATGATCAACAGCTACGGAATCGCTGTATTTACTGAAGATTCTGTTGCTCACCTTGGCCATGTGGAGCGTCCGATCCGTGTTAATGACCAGTGGATGTACCATTCCCGTCTCTACTCTGCTGCAAACTTTGTAAAGACAAGAGATGATCTGGATCTGATCCAGCTGAACTCTTTTGGCTGCGGACTTGATGCAGTTACTACAGATGAGGTTTATGAAATCCTGGACGGAAGTGACAAGATCTACACCTGTCTGAAGATTGATGAGGTTAACAATCTGGGTGCTGCAAGGATCCGTATCCGTTCCCTGATCGCTGCGATCCGCGCAAAACAGGCGCAGAATAAAAAGAGAACCATCAAGCCGGCTTCCATTGAGAAAGTATCCTTTACCAAGCAGATGCGTAAGGAATACACCATCCTCTGCCCACAGATGTCTCCTTTCCACTTCGGAATCTTTGAGGCTGCCTTTAACGCATCCGGCTATAACCTGGAAGTCCTCCCAAATGACAACAAGCACGCTGTTGATGTGGGCCTTAAATATGTAAACAATGATGCCTGCTATCCGTCCCTGATGGTTGTCGGACAGATCATGGATGCCCTTCTTTCCGGCAAATATGACCTGAACAAAACAGCAGTTATCATGTCCCAGACAGGTGGTGGCTGCCGCGCCTCCAACTACATTGCATTTATCCGCCGTGCCCTGAAAAAAGCCGGCATGGAACAGGTTCCGGTTATCTCCCTGAACTTAAGCGGCCTTGAGAGCAACCCTGGATTCAAACTGACACTGCCTCTGATCAAGCGTATTGTTTACGGTGCCGTATTCGGTGATATCCTGATGAAATGTGTATACCGCATGCGGCCATATGAGCTTGAGGAAGGTATCGTAAACCGCAAGCACAAGATCTGGGAGCAGCGCGTCATTGCCTTCGTAACAGGCAGCAGCGTAAGCCATGGTACCTTTAAGAAAATGTGCCGTGAAATGGTTCATGATTTTGATACGATCCCGATTTCCGATGATAAAAAACCTCGTGTTGGTATTGTAGGTGAGATCCTTGTCAAGTTCCTTCCGGCAGCAAACAACCACCTTGCAGACCTGCTGGAGGCAGAGGGTGCAGAACCAGTTGTTCCGGATCTGATCGACTTTATCTGCTACTGCTTCTACAACCAGAACTTCAAGGTTGAGAAGCTTGGCTTCAAAAAATCCAAGGCTACCATTGCCAACTTAGGTCTTAAGGCTATTGACTGGCTGCGCAAAACTGCTAACGAAGCTCTTGAGCAGAGTCGTCACTTTACACCTGCAGCTGATATCCGTGACCTTGCAAAAATGGCTTCTCCGATCGTTTCTGCCGGAAACCAGACAGGTGAAGGCTGGTTCCTGACAGGTGAGATGATGGAGCTGATCCACGGCGGTGTTCCAAACATCGTCTGCATCCAGCCATTTGGCTGCCTGCCAAATCACATCGTAGGTAAAGGTGTTATCAAGGAAGTTCGTCGCGAGCATCCGGAAGCAAACATCGTTGCCATTGATTATGATCCGGGTGCAAGTGAAGTAAACCAGCTGAACCGAATCAAGCTGATGCTCTCCACTGCACAGAAAAATCTGCATAAGGATGATAAAAAGAAATCGTAATAATACGCAGCAGACATAAACTGTAAATTTTAAATATTTAAGCTGCACAGCTGTTTTCAGGAATAACAGAAACAGCTGTGCAGCTTTTCTTATTTCATCAATCTTCGCAGGACGCTTTACACGGATTATCAAAGCTAGGATTAAAAGCATAGAAATTTTTTGCATCCAGCTGTTCCTGAACAGAACGAAGTGCCTCACCAAAACGCTGGAAATGCACAACTTCTCTTGCCCGAAGGAAACGGATCGGGTCAGCAACCTCCGGAATATTTCTTACCACACGGAGGATATTATCATAAGTGGAGCGTGCTTTCTGCTCTGCTGCAAGGTCTTCAAACAGATCCGTGATCGGATCACCCTTGCTCTGGAATTCACAGGCATTAAACGGCACTCCTCCTGCCGCCTGTGGCCATACTCCCACTGTATGGTCAATATAATACGGTCCAAGTCCGCTGTTCTCGATCTCTTCCATGGAAAGATTCCTGGTCAGCTGATGGACAATGGTGGATACCATTTCCAGATGTGCCAGTTCTTCTGTCGCAACATCATTGAGAACTGCCGCAGTCATCCTGTTCGGAGCAGTAAAACGCTGGGAAAGATAACGCATGGAAGCTCCTATTTCGCCATCCGGCCCGCCGTATTGGCTCATGATAAACTGGGCCAGCTTTGCGTTCGGAGTTTTAATGTTTACAGGATACTGAAGTCTTTTTTCATAATTCCACATAACTTATCTGCATCCTCCTTCCTGTTCCCATGGAAACGGCTGTTCCATCCACTGCCAGGATCTGAGGCAGCTGTCGTTTGCTGTATCAACAGTCAGCGGCCCGTGGAGTTCTGCGTATTTTTTCAGAAGCTCATTTCTTCTGGCACTAAGTTCACTGAAATATTCCAGCGCCCGTTTTTCATGCGGATGAGTATCCAGGAAAAGAAGAAGGTCATTAATAGCAAAGCTTACCTGATTGATGGACTGCAAAAGTTCTTTTTTCGAAGCACAATTCTCATTTCCAGTCATTATCTGCGTCCTCCTCTCCTGCCACAAAATGGCTTGCAAAGTTCCGGAAAGATCGTTCCGACCTGAAGAGCCTTTTGAAGTTCAAAAGTAGGTGCAAACTCCTGGCATGGTACATAAGCCATGGCCGGAACCAGATGCTTCAGATGAGAATACATTTCCTGAGACGGCTTGATTCCCGGCATTTTGCAGCTGCAGCCTTCTTTCTGATCTTTCTGATTATTCATGCAGCTGCTGTTCTGTCTGCTGCAGTTTTGCATATCTGAAGATGAACGATCATTGCGGGGAAAAGACGTATTATTCATTCCACATGTATAATTATACGGTCTGCACCCCGAACGATTCATCTGAAATCGATCCATAAGCGAATTCCTTTCATTCATGATCACGGTATATTTTATGATATTTTTTCCAATATGTGAAAATCCCCTTCCTCTTCTTTTTCAAAAAACATTCTTTCCTTCATAAATCTCTATGTTTCTATCATTTTTTTCAATAAATAGAAGAAAATATTACTGTTTAAAAATCCTGGTTACAGTGCTATAATATCCTTGCCTATTTTTACACTGATAGGCATTTTTACTTATGATTGTAGCCCTAGCCGGCTATTGAAGGAGGAAATTATGCAGGTAATTATTGTAGGCTGCGGCAAAGTTGGCAGAAACCTTGCAGAGCAGCTTCAGGCAGAGGATATTGATATTACTCTGGTCGACATTGTCGCCGATAAGATCAATGATCTCTGTGAAAATATCGACGCTATGGGAATCGTCGGTAATGGTGCCAGCATCAATACTTTAATGGAGGCAGGCGTTGACACTGCGGATATCCTGATCGCAGTAACTGCATCTGACGAACTGAACCTTCTCTGCTGCCTGATCGCACAGAAGGCCAACCACTGTCAGACTATCGCCCGTGTCCGAAACCCAATTTATGGAAAAGAAATCGGCTTCATCAAAGAACGTCTTGGTGTTACCATGATCATTAACCCGGAGCTTGCCGCTGCACAGGAAATCTCACGACTTCTCCGTTTTCCATCAGCAATCAAGATCGACACCTTTGCACGTGGCCGTGTAGAGCTTCTTAAATTCAAGGTTCTTCCGGAATTTAAGCTTGACGGAATGAGTGTATCTCAGGTTTCCGACACTTTCCGCAGCGATATCCTTGTCTGCGCTATCGAGAGTCCTGACAATGTATCCATTCCCGGCGGTGATCACATCATCCACAACGGTGATATGGTTTCCATCCTGGCTTCCCCGCTGAATGCAGCAAGCTTTTTCCGCAAGATCGGCCTCAAGACCAATCAGGTCAAGAACTGCATCATCGTAGGTGGTGGAACCATTTCCTATTATCTTACCCTTGCACTTCTTGATATGAAAATCGATGTCAAGATCATCGAGCAGAACAAAGAACGCTGTGAGCATTTAAGCGAGCTGCTTCCTGAAGCAACCATTATCAACGGTGATGGAACAAACCGTTCTCTCCTTCTTGAAGAAGGACTTACAGAATCCGAATCCTTTGTCACCCTTACCAATCTGGATGAGGAGAATGTTTTCCTTGCCCTTTTTGCCAAAAGTATCTCCGATGCCAAGCTGATTGCCAAGGTCAACCGTCTGGAATTCGATGATGTCATTGATACGCTTGATATCGGAAGCATTATTTATCCCAAGAACATCACTGCTGATTATATCCTGCAGTATGTTCGTGCCACACAAAATAGTATCGGAAGCAATGTGGAAACTCTTTATCATATACTGGACGGCAACGCAGAAGCCCTGGAATTCGCCATTCGTGAAGAATCCCAGGTGACAGATATTCCTCTTGCAGACCTGAATCTCCGCAAAAATCTTCTGGTCGGCTGTCTTAACCGTAACGGTCGTATCCGCATCCCCCGTGGTCAGGATACCATTCAGGTCGGTGACACTGTTATCATTGTTACTACACACAAAGGCCTCCGTGACATCACAGATATTCTTGCGTAGAAAAGGTACCGAAAAATGAATTATTCGATTATTGTTTATATACTGGGATGGATCATGAACGTAGAAGCTGTATGTATGCTGGTTCCCGGAATCACAGCTCTGATCTACCGTGAAAAAGCCGGCATCGCTTTTCTGATCACAATACTGGCATGCCTGGCTGTCGGCGTTCCGCTGGTCAGCCGCAAACCCACAAAAAAAGCTTTTTATGCACGTGAGGGTCTTGTGACAACAGCACTCAGCTGGATCGTCCTCAGTATTGTAGGTGCTGTGCCCTTTGTTCTCAGCAAAGCTATACCCAACCCTATTGATGCTTTTTTTGAGATTGTTTCCGGATTTACCACGACCGGTTCCAGTATTCTCTCCGATCCCTCACAGATGCCTTACTGTATTAATATCTGGAGGTGTTTTTCCCACTGGATCGGTGGTATGGGAGTTCTGGTATTTATCCTGACACTGTTGCCGCTGGCAGGCGGTTATCACATGAACCTTATGAAAGCAGAGAGCCCTGGTCCTTCTGTAGGCAAATTGCTGCCGAAAGTTCAGGCAACTGCAAAAATTCTCTATAAGATTTACATTGCCCTGACTGTTGTTCTGATCATACTTCTGCTTCTTGGTGGCATGCCTCTTTATGACAGTCTCTGTGCAGCCTTTGGTACTGCCGGAACCGGCGGCTTTGGCATCAAGGCAGACAGTATGGGAAGCTACAGCTTATATATACAGATTGTGATCACAGTATTTATGATCCTGTTCGGTGTCAACTTCAATGTCTACTTTCTGCTCCTTACAAAAAAGTTTTCACAGGCACTGAAGTCCGAAGAGGTTCGCTGTTATTTTATTGTTATCATTGCTTCCGCACTGATGATCACCTTCAATGTGCGTCATCTGTTCAACAATGTATGGGACGCACTTCAACAGAGCTTTTTCCAGGTGGGTTCCATTATCACAACTACCGGTTATGCTACCACGGATTATAACCAGTGGCCCGCGGTATCCAGGACGATTCTGGTGCTGCTCACATTCTGCGGAGCATGTGCAGGCAGTACAGGCGGAGGAATCAAAATCTCCCGTCTTCTGCTCCTTGCAAAATCTGTTCGTAAAGAACTGCATCTTTATCTGCACCCCAATGCAGTAAAGAAGATTAAAATGGATGGAAAAGCAGTATCCCATGAGGTCATGCGTGCCACAAACATCTATATGATCGTGTATCTGATGCTTATGGCTGCATCCATTTTTATCATCAGTTTCGATGAATTTGACCTTGTGACAAACTTTACGGCAGTTGCCACTACTTTAAATAATGTAGGTCCTGGTCTTTCCCTGATTGGTCCTACGGGAAATTTCGGAATCTTTTCTCCGTTATCCAAGCTTGTGCTTTCTTTTGATATGCTTGCAGGACGACTGGAGCTGTTCCCCATTTTAATCCTTTTCCTTCGGGAGACATGGAAGAAATTCTGATGTTGAAAAGCCATGTAAAGCAGTGTTTAAATTCTCTGTTTTACATGGCTTTTATCTTTCAGCGTCATATTCTGCTTGTTTTGCGTCACAAATCACATTTTTTCACATTTTTTTCAAATGGTATTCACATTTTTTTCACATTTATCCTGTATATTATTACCCATAGAAGGCGATGAGCTTTCTATAAATATTTTTCTTTTTCATACGCGCCGGTACGAAAGTACCGGCCTCCTTCCATTTATGGGATATTTTTTTCTACTCCCTCGTAATCGAAATCAGGAATAAAGCTTTCTGAGGCTGTTTCCCCTTCCTGTATGAATCCGTTTTTTATTCCCATATCTACTGCAGCATCCAGAACTTTTTCGTATTCCCTTTTTGTTACTTTTCTGTTTAATTCCTTACAGGAATCGAATGTACGGACTGGTGTGTACTGGTTCATGATGCTGATATAAATATTGTCACCATAAGTTTCGTGAAGATATTTCAGTACTTTTACGGAATTTCTTGTATGTCCCGGCAGAATCAGATGGCGGACTATGGTTCCCTTTCGGATATAGCCATCCTCACCGAATTCACATTTTCCAGTCTGACGCACCATTTCTCCAATAGCTGCTTTCGCTGTTTCCGGGTAATCGGCCGCATGGGAGAACTTTTGTGCAAGCTCTGATTCCATATATTTCATGTCCGGAAGATATACATCCACATACCCTTCCAGAAATTTTAATGTCTCAAGCTTTTCATATCCGCTGGAATTATATACTACCGGCAGATCCATTCCTTTCTCTCCGGCCATGTCAAGAGCCTGCACGATCTGCGGTACGTAGTGGGCTCCTGTTACAAGATTGATATTGGCAGCACCTTTTTCCTGCAGCTCCAGAAATATCTCACTGAGGCGTTCCACTGTTATCGGAAGCCCTCTGCTTCCAATGGCAATATCATGATTCTGGCAGAAGCAGCACCGAAGCCCACATCCTGAGAAGAAAACCGCACCGGAACCTTTTTTTCCTGAAATGCAGGGTTCTTCCCACATATGAAGGGCTGCTCTTGCAAGATAGATTGTACTGTCCACACCACAGAAACCTGTTTTCCTGCTGTTTCTGTCTGCTTTACAGTTTCTTGGACAAAGGGTGCAGGAAGACAAGCTCGCTGCTGAAGTTTTTATGGACGTTGTTTTTATTTTATTTGTTAATTCTTTTGTTATTATTCTGTTATCCAAAGTCAATTTAATATCTCCTGTTTACTATATCAACACAATTTTTTTTATAGTTTATCACACTGCTTCCGGTATTCTCAAGTGATCAAAATCCATTTCATTACTGTTCCCTACATGGCCAATAGCATACCTCACGATCATCTCCAAAATGCCCCGCAAAATATGGTCAGTGAACAGTATCCCCTTATTTACACTCCATCCCCATTATAGTACAATAACAGTATTCACGGAAATTATCGGAATTTCATGAAATCTTAAGATTTTTACCCCTTTCGTCTTAATTTGGCGCTGCTATTCTAACATCATCAGGGAGGTACAAAAAAGTGGCTAATATACTTGTTTGCGATGACGATAAAGCCATCGTGGAAGCAATCGAAATCTATCTCACACAGGAAGGCTATCATATTCTGAAAGCCTATGACGGGCAGGAAGCACTGGATATCCTGAATACCCAGGCCATTGATCTTCTTATTATCGACATCATGATGCCCCGGCTTGACGGCATCCGGGCAACTGTAAAAATCCGTGAGAGCAATCCGCTTCCGATCATCATCCTGTCTGCCAAATCCGAAGATACCGACAAAATCCTCGGACTAAACATCGGTGCAGACGACTATATCACAAAACCATTCAATCCTCTGGAGCTCATCGCCAGAGTGAAATCCCAGCTGCGGCGCTACACACAGCTTGGTGCTGCAGCACCGACTCCATCGGAGCACATCTACACAACAGGAGGTCTCACAGTAAACGACGACAAAAAAGAGATCCTGGTAGACGGCGAACCGGTACGCCTGACACCTATTGAATACAACATTCTCCTTCTCCTCATGAAAAACCAGGGACGCGTTTTTTCCACCACTCAGATCTATGAGAGCATCTGGAATGAAGACGCCCTAGCTGCAGACAACACCGTTGCCGTCCATGTCCGACACATTCGTGAAAAGATCGAGATCAATCCCAGGGAACCACGTTATCTGAAAGTTGTCTGGGGCTTAGGCTACAAAATTGAAAAACTTAGCCGGTAGGTTCGCCGGCACATGAAGTCCTCATACTTCAGAAAGGGGTATTATGAACACACCTGAACATACAAAGCACAGCAGCTCTTTTTCGCGCGTTCTCGCACTTATTCTTGGTCTTTTCCTACCACTGGTCATAGTCTTTTCAGGCATACTGACGATTCAGGCAGGAATCCACATGAACTCCCTCAATGATCTGAAAACAAAAGATTATTTCCAATCTTCAACATTTTATGATGATTTTTATTCAAAAGCTTCTGATATTTTGTGTGGTATCTCTGCACAGGAAATTCTGAATACAACAAACGAAAACACCTGTATCGACCTCGGCGAACTTTATAACGGGGATACGCTCACCTTTAAAAACACCTCCGGTCTCGCCTATTCTTTCAAAGAGCTCAGGGAGTGGAGCTTACAGGATATTCATTACAGTGATGACTGGATCGTTCTGAGTCTTACCACACCGGAAAAAGAGACCAAATATATGTACTACTCCGATTTTGTAAAAGCCCTGAATACCGGCTCTCTGCAATTAAATGCCGCTTCCGGGGCTCTGAAAGCTGAGGAAATCTCCCAGGACGAGTGGACAGACCGAATTCTTTCCTCCCTGAAATCAGAATACGCTGATTACGGCATTGCATCACAGGAGCCTCTGAAAAATATCACAGATAAAAACGGAAATATAGTCTACACAGATGTTGCAAATGCACTTACTCCGGTTTTTGAGATTCACTGTGCCCCTGAAGGCTATGACAGCCTCCTTGACTATATGAATTCAACCTCAGCAAAAACCCGGAATTTTAAAGGTACTCTCACCGATGCTTTGGAACAGCTGGATAATGTGCGGGAGCTTTTTTCCGACTGGACATCCTCTTCCCAGACATTAGATTCGTACAGCAGCAATAAATCCAACATTCGTTATGCCTATACCAATAACACCACCAAAGAAATTTATACAAATACAGATGCAGCATATTCGTCCGACCTGACCGGAATTTCCGGTTTTTCCAACAAGAAACCATATGTTCAGCTCAATGTCAATGACACTGCTGCAAACGAAAAAGATGCACAGAACGGTCTTACAAATCTGAATATTTCCGATAATGCAAGTCATTCTGTTGCCGAATGGATAAGCCTTCTCAGAACCTCCACATATGATGATAATTGCAGTTTTCTGGCCTGGATCGACGATACCAGCCTTCCTGTAGATGATTCCATCCGGACTGCACAGCAAAATTTCCGGTATTGCCGGACAGCTTTTATCCCGGCAGCTGTAGTTTGTATATTTAGTGTCCTGCTCTTTCTCATAGATTTCATCTGGCTTACTGTCCATACCGGCAGAAAAGGTTCTGCTGACGGCAGTTCAGAAACACACCTGAACGCTTTTGACAAAATCTATACGGAAATAGCAGCAGGACTTGTATGTATTCCGGCTCTTGGTGTATTCATCACAGGAATGAATCTCCTGTACAGCACATATAACGAAATTGTCTCCGCCATCATTGCAGGCCTGATTGTTTTCCTGATCTCCTGCCTGTTCTGGATCGGTTACTTAAGTCTGGTACGGCGTATCAAGGCCCGCACTCTCTGGAAAAACAGTCTCTTACGAAAATGCCTGCATTTTCTTGGACTGGGCTTTCATAAAACCGGTGATCTGATCCTGTTTTTTTCCAGAAATACGATCAGCAGGATCCGCATGGTACTGGGGCTTGGAGTATTTCTTTTTCTTGAATTTTTCCTCAGTGTCATGATTCCTGCATCTGATGGATGGTTTCTGATATTTTTTCTGCTTTTCGCACTGGATCTGGGAGCTTTCTTCTGGATGTACAAAGTTGCACTTGGACGGGAACTTCTCCTTGACGGACTGAAACGGATCACGGACGGCGAACTTTCCTACAAGATTCCGGAAGAAAATCTTCGCGGTGATCAGAAAGAAATGGCCCGATATATCAATCGTATCGGCAAAGGTCTCGATGCAGCCGTGGAAAAAAGCCTCAAAGATGAGCGTATGAAAACAGAGCTGATCACCAATGTTTCCCACGACCTGAAAACACCGCTGACTTCCATCATCAATTATGTGGATCTTCTGAAAAGAAAAAATTTCACTGATCCGGAAGTTCTCAATTATCTTGAAATTCTGGATTCCAAGGCACATCGCCTGAAAAGTCTGACTGAGGATGTTGTAGAAGCTTCCAAAGCAAGCACCGGCAACCTTTCCCTGGAAATGGCTGATCTGGATTTTATAGAAATGCTTTATCAGGTAATGGGCGAATTCGAAGAACGTTTTTCAGAACATCATCTGATGCTGATGACCCATTTCCCGGACTCTCCTGCCATAATTTATGCAGACGGACGGAGAATGTGGCGCATCCTTGAAAATCTTTTTGGTAATATTCTGAAATATGCCATGGAAAACACCCGTGTCTATGCGGAGGTACTTCTTCAAAACAATATGGTTATCTTCACGCTGAAAAATATTTCTGCACAGCCATTAAACATTCCTGCTGAAGAACTGACCGAACGTTTCATCCGCGGCGATGTTGCCAGAAATACCGAAGGAAGCGGACTCGGCCTTTCCATTGCCCAGAGCCTTACTGAGCTTCAGGGAGGAAAATTTGAGCTTTATCTGGACGGAGACCTTTTTAAAGTATGCCTGAAATTCCCCATGAAAAAGAAATCAGAGCCAACATCATCTGATATGCTTATCAAATCAGAACAGCCTGAAAAACAGGACCTGAACATATGACGGAAATTCCTGTACAGCACTCTGCGAATCCAGATAAAAATAATTTGAACTCAAATATCTGAAAATTGCAAAACAGCAGCTGGGGATCATATCCCAGCTGCTATCTTTATACTTCGCTGCTGATCCCTCGGGTCAGCAACCATGTCTCCTGCTTATATTCTTATCTCATGATGTTTTCAAACCTTGATCATGATCTCTCTGTCTGTACTGTTATACTTATAATATCGCACTCCTGCTGCATCCAACATCTTCTTGGAGGCGATCACAGACGGAGTATCTGCATATTTATCACAGTCATACACGATCGTCTTGATCCCTGCCTGAATAATCGCCTTGGCACATTCATTGCAGGGGAACAATGATACATAAAGCTTGGCACCTTCCAGGCTTCCGCCCCTGTAATTCAGGATAGCATTCAGCTCACTATGTGTCACATAGAGATATTTGGTATCCAACGGATCTCCCTCTCTTCCCCAGGGAAACTCATCATCTGAACATCCCTTGGGAAATCCATTGTACCCCATAGACAAAATTTTGTTATCCTCACTTACGATACAGGCACCAACCTGCGAATGCGGATCCTTGGAACGCATACCGGAAAGCATGGCAACTCCCATAAAATACTCATCCCAGGAAAGATCCCCCTGCCGCTTCTGTCCCTTTTTCTCCATACGGCAATCCTCTTTTCTTTAATCCTCGATCATATTAATTCTTCTGATATGACGCTCATCATTGGAAAATGGCGTATCCAGGAAAGTATCTACAATCTTCAGTGCAAGTCCAGGACCTACCACGCGTCCCCCCATAGCCAGAATATTGGCATTATTATGAAGTCTTGTAGCCTCTGCTGTAAAGCAGTCTGTGCAAAGTGCTGCGCGGATTCCTTTGAATTTATTGGCTGTGATGGAAATTCCGATTCCTGTTCCGCAGATCAGGATTCCATTCTCGCATTCTCCGCTCTGAACAGCCTGTGCAACTTTTTTTCCGTATACCGGATAATCTACGGATTCCGGTCCGTTGCATCCGAAATCCCTGTACTCAAGGCCTCTCTCTTCCAGATGTTTCTTAACCTCCTGCATCAGCTCATATCCGCCGTGATCACATCCCAGTGCTATCATTCTCTTTTTCCTCCTGTACATTAATAATTTTATGACCAGCCGCTTTCAGTAAGCGGTTCATGATCGCCTGTCCCATTCTTGGTGTAAAAAATGCCTCTGAGTAAATGGCACTTACATTACAGCTGTCAAAATCACGCAGCACCTCATAGAGATGGTGCGCAATGGTTTCCTCCTGTTCGCGGCTTCCGATGCTCTTGATAATACCGTGGGAATATCTGCCTTTCGTCTCATCCGTTGCAATGATTCCCACTTTCTGTCCCTTCTCCTCCGCTTCTTTCGCCCTCTTTTCTATCTCAGAGATTACCTGCTCTGTCGAACCTTCTACAATGGCAAGGTCTGCTTTTGGAGCATAATGACGGTACTTCATTCCCGGTGCCTTGGGATGAACCTTGCTGTCCGGTTTGATCAGCCCCTTATCCATCCGTACATCACCCAATGTTTCCTGCAGCATTTCCAGGGAAATATAACCAGGTCTCAGAACAACCGGAATATCCTCTGTGAAATCCACGATCGTAGATTCCAGTCCGATATTTACCTGTCCGCCGTCAATGATCATATCAATGGCCTCTCCCAGATCTTCTGCAACATGCTGTGCAGTGGTAGGACTTGGTCTACCGGACGTATTGGCACTTGGTGCTGCCACATAGCCCCCTGCCGATCGGATCAGCTCCTGGGCGATCCGGTCGCTTGGGAAGCGTACAGCAACGCTGTCAAGCCCGCCCGTTGTCTCCTTCGGCACAATATCCGACTTCGGAAGAATCATAGTCAGCGGACCCGGCCAGTATTTATCAGCTAATATTCTTGCCTTCTCAGGCACTTCCGTAACGATCCTGTCAAGATCACGGATATCTGCAATATGTACGATCAACGGATTATCAGAAGGTCTTCCCTTGGCTGCATAGATCTTCATAGAAGCCTTCGGATCAAGCGCATTGCCGCCAAGACCATATACCGTCTCTGTGGGAAATGCTACCAGACCGCCATTTTTCAGGATTTCACCGCCTCTTCTGATCGCATCTTCATCTATATTTTCCGCTGTCATTACTGCTATTTCTGCTTTCATCTTACGCTCCATTACTGTCTGATGTAAATACCCTGCTCTTCAATAAAATCCTCCAGATCCTGCAGCGCATCCTGCGCCCATGTCTCCGACTTCTGAAAAGTCTCCGGGAAAAACATCTCTTTTACAATCTTTTTACCTGTTTCTGTCTTAAAAATCTTTTCTGCACTTTTCCTGATATATTCCTTATCAAGATCATCCTCAAAATAATTTACAAGAAAATCAGCCTCAACCAGAACCTGATAGTCCGGACCGTCAATATCCTTGTATGTATGATGATGTCCAACAAGATACTCCACTCTGCTTATCACATTCTCACGGAAGCCAAGTCTGGTCATCATCTCACGCGCAGCTGCCGGTCCTTCCTGTTCCTGAATCTTACCATCAGACCGGCCGTATTTCTCCATTCCGATCTTGATTCCAATATCATGGACAAGAGCTGCCGCCTCGAGTATATACATCTGTTCTTCATCCAGTCCCTCCGCCTGACCTATCAGTCTGGAAAAACTGTGCACTTTCACAAAATGCTGAATATGCCTGGGATCCCCCTGATAAAACCGGATCATTTCCATGTAGAGTCTGTCAATTCTGTTCATAATATATTCCTCCTCTCAGCAGCCATGTCGTAGCCTTTACTGTACAGCACATGCTGTATTTCTGTAATAGCTCTATTATAGCGTTGTTACGGAAAAATTGTCAATCCTGCTCCACTTTGTATAATTCATATGATATTGCCAGCACTCACAATACCTCAGTTTACTTTTACAATATAAGTTCCTGTCATATCATCTGCGTAAACAATGCTTCCAAGACTCTGAAGCAAACTGTCATTAAGTGCCGTACCGTATTTCTCCTGTTCCTGTCCGCCTACAAATATATAGGAAATGTCATATCTCCTGATCAGTTCTTTCACTGTTTCTTCATCTGCGGAAGTGTAAATCGTCTCTATATCCGCACTCTTCTCATTCAGATCCGGCACATCATTTCTCCACAGCCACTCATGCACATACCAGCCCAGAACAGTCGGAAGTCCTGTTGATGCGGAAACTCTCTCATAACCAGTGTAACTGTCCCCATTAGCCTCCAGAACAACCGGGGCTCCTTCAATATTTTCTTTCAGCCAGCGGATAGCTGCTGCATCCTGCGGAAAATCACTCTCAAGGAAAGTCGTTGCATCCAGACCCTGGTACTGAGACGGATTCCACACTTCTCCGAACCAGGAATGAACTGCATTTCCGAAATATCCCACTGTCCAGATCAGTACCACAAGGCCTGCTCCTGAAAGGATCCTGAAGATTTTCTGCTTTGATACTGCTATCAGTCTGTAGATTCCATATCCCATTGTCATTCCAAATAGAATATACGCCTGATATGTAAGTTTGAACATGGTGTTTGCCCTGGCATTTCCATTTTCATAAATATCTCTTACATACACAAGCTCCGGAATCACGATCAATCCAATTGCACACAGCCCCATGATAATCGCAAACAGATCAGGAATGGAAACAGCCTCCATCAATCTGTACAGGCTCTTTTTCTTCATTCCTTTCAGCTTCTCCATAAGAATGGATATGATCAGCAGCACAGTAAGGATCACCGGAAGTCCCCAGAGGATCACAAGCTGATACCACAGAGAATGGTGCTGTGCAAGTGCCACACCCTGTACCATAGTGTCAAATTTCAGAGTAAACGGCAGTATCACAAGATAAGAAACTGCAATGATCTCCACTGCCTGCACAGCTGTCACTGCCAGGATGCGGACCGTTTTTCCTTCAAAACGGATGATATTTACAAACAACAACACACCGCCTGTCACCACAAAATAGATCACAAAATCCCAGTAGTTAGTCCACTGGAACATTCCCAGAAGTACAGCGGCCAGAATAATATGGGGCATCAGAAGCTGTCTGAGCCAGAAATCTCTCGGATCCTGTTTTTCCGGCTCCGGCCCTCTCTTTCGGATCATCTTCATCCAGGCGTAGAGAAGTCCCACCAGAAAGGTCACAAACATCACATTAACCACATGTGCATGAAGATCTCCAAGTACAAAGGAATAACACGGAAATTCATGGATTGTCTTATCACTGTCATTTACCGGGTTGTATCCAATATAACGGGTAGCATCCGGGAACCAGTAACTGTCCACTTCTTTTCCCTGAAGCTTCTGGATCCATG
>OHAC01001010.1_pt1 | contig 27355 bp, 27 predicted proteins | sample 1577051 | NCBI WGS metagenome assembly OHAC01 (sample SAMEA3541499, study PRJEB24748) | human gut metagenome | biome: human gut; feature: human-associated habitat; material: faeces | place: China | collected 2012 | reverse complement strand
ATTGTTGATACACTGTCTGTCAAAAAGTCGAGTTAATTAAAGGATGAAATACTAGATAAAATGGTAAAGTATTTTCCTGAGTATGGTTCTGAAATATTTATAAATTATCGGATGAAATAATGTACGTGGAGGTCATACAATGAGGGTAATAGCAGATAAAGTAGAAATTGATGATAAGAAAACGAAAGATTTTTTTTCTAGAAGAGGTGGAAAGTATAATGAAAAAAATCCTTATTCGCTGACGATGTATCAGGATAATCATCCAGAACTGGTACGTGAGAGAAACAAGCATGAGGTTCGAATATTAAAGCCACTGTTGCAACTGGATTCACATTCGAGGGTTTTAGATTTTGCCTGTGGAATCGGCAGATGGGCGGATGCGATTACAGAGGATATCGAAGAATACTGTGGTATCGATTACAGTGGTGAATTTGTGAGAATTGCAAGAGAACGTAACAAAAAAGAAAACTTTTCCTTTTATGAGGGGGCTGCATGGGAGGTTGATCAGGTTCTAAAGAAACATCAAAAGGGAAAATTCAATAAAATTATTATCGTAGGTCTTATTATGTATATTAATGATTCCGACATCGGAAATGTGCTTAAGAAGCTTTGTACTGTCTGCGAGGAAAATACAACCATTTGTATCCGGGAACCGATTGGAATTGTGGACAGATTGACATTAAAAGATTTTTATTCTGAGGAATTAAGGGATGACTATAATGCCATTTACAGAACGCGTGATGAATTGCTGGAGATTTTTGAAGATACACTGTTTGAAAATGGATTTTCGGTGGAACAGGAAGGTTATCTGTTTGAAGAGCCGGAATTAAACAACAGGAAAGAGACATCGCAATATTATTTCATTCTTAAGAGATAAAAGTACGGAGGTGACTTATGCAGGCGATTATTTTAGCAGCGGGTATGGGAAAGCGCCTGGGAGAACTGACCAGAGAAAATACAAAATGTATGGTAAAGGTAGGGGGCGTAAGTCTGATTGAGCGTGCACTCAAGATTCTTGATAAAAAAGGGTTAAGCCGGATTATTATCGTGGCTGGATATCAGCGCGAAAATCTGATGTCGTTTGTTAAAACGCTTGACATACATACACCAATTCAATTCATAATAAATGACGTTTATGATAAAACGAATAATATTTTTTCACTTTCTATGGCAAAAGATTATCTGGTGTCGGAGGACACCCTGCTTTTAGAGTCGGATTTGATTTTTGAAGAATGTCTGATAGATTTGCTGTTAAATGATGAAAGAGATACGTTAGCACTTGTGGATAAATTTGAGAGTTGGATGGACGGAAGCTGTATTGTAGTAGATGAAATGGACAACATGACGGACTTCATTCCGGGAAAATTATTGAAATTTTCAGACAAAGAGCACTACTACAAGACAGTTAATATCTACAAATTCGGAGCAGAGTTTTCAAGTCAGGTCTATGTGCCGTTTTTAGAGGCATACGCTAAAGCAATGGGGGATAATGAATACTATGAGACGGTAATAAATCTGATTTTACGATTGAACCGCAGGACGATAAAAGCGGAGCGGTTGAGCGGACAGTTATGGTACGAAATTGATGATATTCAGGACCTTGATAATGCGGAAACTTTGTTTATGGAAGATGATGTGGCAAGGTACAGGAAGATGAAGAAATGTAAAGGTGGTTACTGGAGATTTCCACACCTTCTCGATTACAGTAATCCGGTCAATGCCTATTTTCCAAATGAGAGGATGATAGATGAGATAACATCAAATCTTGGAGTGTTAATGAGACAATATCCATCCGGAAATAAAGCAAACAATTTACTGGCAGAGAAGTCGTTTGAAATCCGGCAGGAGAATGTCATGATTGGAAGCGGGGCGACAGAACTGCTTGGGGCGTTACTAAAAAAGACGGTCGGTAAGGTTGGATTTGTCGGAACAGCATGGGAAGAATCGTTGATGTGCTGCAAGAAAGAATGGGTACAATATAATCCGGTGGAGGAGGATTTCCAGCCGGATATTGAAAAATGGATGCATTTTTTTGCGGATAAAGAGGTCGGCAGTATTGTGATCAGTAATCCTGATAATCTGACAGGACAGGGAATAAAGATTGCAGATGTAGAAAAGATTCTTGACTGGTGCGGAAAAAGAAATATCAGACTCATTGTGGATGAGAGTCTTATGGATTTTGCAGATAAGGAAAAAATGTCGGTGCTGCACCAGGAGATTCTAATGAAAAATCCGGAGCTGTATGTGATAAAAAGTCTGTCAAAAAGTTACGGTGTTCCAGGTTTGCAGATTGGTATTTTAGCAGGTGGAAACCAAGCAGTAATAGAAGCGTTAAAAGACGAAAAGACAGCCTGGAACATAAATGCTGTTGCTGAATTTTTCCTACAGATACTTGATAAGTATAAAGCAGATTACGCAAGAGCGCTGATTCAGGTAAAGGAAGCACGCGAGAATCTTTATGAGAGCCTTTGCGCAATCCCGGAATTAAAGGCTTATGCTTCGTGTGCAAATTACTTTATGTGCGAATTAAAAAATGGAGAAAAAAGCGAGATACTTGCGGGAAAACTCTTAAAAAAGAACATTTTAATCAGAGATTTGACTGGAGCAATACAAAACGGAAAACAATATATTCAGATTACGGTAAGAAATGAACAGGAGAACAGACGATTCATAAACGCACTGAAGGAATGTGTAAGTTGTCGGAGTGTGGATGCATAAAAGGGGGCGTTATGGAATTTTCAATAAAATGTTATACAGAAGAACAGGAAGAAAACTGGGATTCTTTTGTAAAAAAGAAAAGCATGAATGGAACATTTCTGCAGACAAGAAAATTTATTAATTATCATCCAAAGAATAGATTTAAAGATTGTTCTCTGATGATTTATAAGGGAAATACGCTGACTGCCTGCGTTTTAGGGTGCGAATGGATAGAAGAGGGGGAAAAAGTGTTTTTCTCACATAGGGGAACAACGTTTGGTGGGATTATAATTGGAAAGCAGATATATAATGCTACAAGTATCAATGAACTTATGGACTGTATGGAAAATTATCTGAGGGAGAAACAATATGATAAGATTTATCTGAAAATGACACCGGCGGTTTTTGAACGGGAAAATACGGATTTGTTGGATTATTTCCTATATCAGAAGGGGTATGAACAATATACCGAGTTGAATTATTATATGCACCTTAACCGCTATCGGGAAAATATTCTTTCACAGTTTTCAGCGGGAAAAAGGCGTGATTACAGATACGCATTAAAAAACAATCTTACATTTGAAAAACTTGAAACAAAAGAGCAAGTTATGCAATTTTATGATGTCCTGCAAATAAACCTGAAAAAACTTGGGTTAAAAAGTGTACATTCCTATGAGGATTTGATTGACTTAAAATATAACAGATTTGTACAGGAAATAGAGTTCTATGGCGTTTTTCTGGAGAAGAAAATGATTGCCGGAAGCATGGTATTCCTTTTTGATGGCAGAATTATGCACACACAGTATCTGTCCTCAGATGAACAGTACCAGAAGCTTTTTCCGATGGATTTTCTAATTTACCATCTGATAGAATGTGCGGTCGAAAAACAGCTTGAACTGTTTACCTTTGGAATCTGTACCGAGAATCAGGGAAGATACTTAAACTTTGGATTGTCGAGGTTTAAGGAGGGGTTTGGAACGGAATTCTGTCTGAATAAATCATTTGAAAAGCGGCTGTTACCCTCATGAGTGTTCTGAGATGGCGGATACAATATAGTTTGTCAGATGGCGTGCACCTTCAAAGTTTAAATGAGTCAAATCCTGATAGAAATCTGGATTATGCGAAATGTCCGTCAAATTTTTCAAATCGCAAAACGTAAAGTTTGCGTACTTTTCCTGAAATGAAGAGACAATGTTTTCAAAGTAAGGTTTCCAAAGCTGATTTACAGTATGTTCTGTTTCCTCCACAACATAATATTTTGGCAGCAGAACACCAATGACCTTGATATTAGGATTGATGCAATATACCAGGTGGAGAAATTCTGCAAAATTTGAGATCTGAAACTGGATGGTTGGTTCGTATACATGTCGTTGAATGGATGACAGCTTGTATCTGAAATTTTGAAGTCATGAGACAGATGGTCAGATTAGTTGTCTGAAAAAGTGAAAAATGAGTCTGGATATAGTCTGCGACAGCAGGTATGGTATCACAGGGGATCCATGCGAGAATTTCGATATCATCGCAAATAGACTCTTTTAATAAGTTTTCATAAAAGGATTGGTAAAAAATAATTAGTTTTTCCATAGATAAACTGTCCCCCTGCCATTAAAAAGTTACAGATATATGATTAAGGATATTATAAGAGAGAGAAAATGGCAAGAAACAATTTTATGTGGACATACCTGGAGAAGAATACATGAATGAAAATAAAATCGCATTTATCATATGCACGAACAATCAATTATATTTTAATGAGTGCTGCTACTACATAAACAGGCTGCTTTTGCCGGAAGGATTCGAGCGGGATGTCATCGGCATTGAGGATGCACCATCGATGTGTGCAGGATACAATGCCGGGATGCAGAGCAGTGACGCGAAATATAAAGTATATCTGCACCATGATGTGTTTATCAAAGAACCGAAGTTTATTTTTTATCTGTTAGAGCGGTTTCGCAGTGCACCGGATGTCGGCATGATTGGAATGGTTGGCGGATGCGGGATGCCAAAAACCGGAGTTGCTTACCTTGCGTGGAACGAGGGCACTGTGGATTGCAGGGAGCCGGATTTTGCATATCAGCTCATCTGCGACCCGGCACAGCAGGCAGACTGTCCGGTGGATGCGGTGGACGGACTTTTGATCGCGACACAGTATGATGTGGCATGGCGGGAAGATTTGTTTGTGAACTTTGATTTTTATGATGTATCGCAGTCCTTTGAGATGCGCAAAGCAGGATATCATATCTTGGTTCCTTATCAGAAGACACCGTGGGTGATTCACGACAGTAGTTTTGCAAAGTTGAATCATTATGATGAGAATCGAAAAATTGCACTTGAAACGTATCCGGATTTTTTTACGGAGGAGGATGGATTTTCATTCGTCTATGAGGAGGAATGGGAGAATCTAAGCGAGGCGCTGGCAGATGAGGTGCGCAGACTAATTGATGTGGGGAATTGGGAAGATGCTGGAAAAATCATAGAGTTGTATCACAAAAACCAGATGAAAAATTCTGCGTTAGAACTGTATGGTGTAATGTGTGAAATCTATGAAAAAGAGCAGGAGTGTGGTATAAAAGAACACTTTTTTGATAAGACAGGTGGCTATGAGGCAGCCTGCCAGAAATACATAACCGTAAGATTTCTTTTACGCCGGGTAGAGTGCGAAATGGAGAGTGCGGCTTATTCAGAGTTAAAGGATGCAGTGGTGGAAGGAAGAATTTCTGCGGAGACACTTCTTTTAATGATTTTGCACGGAAGCTATGATAAGGCGACAGTGCTTCGAAAAGTCATCCCATGGTGTGAAGCAGCGGGAGATAATGACGGTGCACAGAGGCTGCAGTCATTCTATGACAGGGTAAAAGGAAAGAAGCTGCCATTTGCATACAGTAAGCGGGTTTCTGTAAAGCAGTGAAGAAAATATACAATGTTCGAGGAGAGAAAAAATGTATAAGATTGCAATTATTTATGCAGGTGCAACATACGAGAGTGCGTTAAATCATATAAGAATTCAGGAATTGCTTGGAAAGATAAAAGTTATTGGAATCGGAATGCAGGACATCTATGCGGAGTATGTAGACGGGTATCCAGTGACTACCATCGAAAATATTTTGCAACAGGAGTGGGATTATCTGCTGATTGCAGGTCAGGAACAGAATTTTGCACAAATGAAGGCATTATTGGTAAGTATCGGAATAGAAACGGACAGAATTTTTTCGATAATGGTATTTTCATTGCCAATGTTTGATATGGAAGAATATGTGCAGTTTGTTAACAGAAAGGTAAGCATCATATCAAATCATTGTTGGGGTGGTTTTACTTATCATTCGCTGAAAGCAGAATTTTTGTCCCCATTTATTAATATGTTTATTCCACAAGCAGATTACATCAGACTGTTAGAAAATTATGATGTTTATATGAATGAAAAAGTAAAATATTATAAAAATGAGTATGAGTCAAATTTAAAAAGAGAATATCCAGTGGCATTACTTGGTGACATAGAGCTTCATTTCAATCACTATAAATCTTTTGAAGAGGCAGAACAAAAATGGTATGAAAGAAAACAACGGATGAATGAGAAAAGATTGTTTGTTGAAATGCAGACGGATAGTGAAGAACTGGCAGAACGATTTGATAGGTTGCCGTTTAAACAAAAAGTGGTCTTCGTTCCGTTTGAAACAAAGCTTACATCAGCGATAAGTTTAAAGAAAATCAATGCAAACTATTCGGGTGTATTTTATGAGAGTGTAAATAGGTTGGCAACAGGACAGCAGGCATTTTATAATATTCTGAAGTTGTTAAATGGAGAAAGAGATTTCTTGAGGGTTAGTGAAAAAATGTAAGCAGTGAATGATTTGAAAAAAATGCCGATATTATATTCAGAAAAGTGAATAAATGCATAAAGGAGCGGCTATGAATTTATATGAAAAAATGAAATCCGGCGTTTATGTTATTGCGGAGATGTCTGCAAACCATGCCGGAAAGATTGAAAATGCATTTAAGATTATTGAGGAGGCTGCAAAAGCTGGTGCTGATTGTGTAAAGATCCAGACTTATACAGCGGACACGCTCACGATTGACTGTGACGACGAACCATACCGGATCAAGGGCGGGTTATGGGACGGATATAATTACTATCAGCTATATCAGGAAGCTTATACTCCGTGGGAATGGCAGCAGCAGTTAAAGGATAAATGCGAAGAAGTAGGTGTAGATTTCCTGTCCACACCGTTTGACCGCACTGCGGTAGATTTCCTGGAGGGGATTGGAATTGAATTTTATAAGATTGCCTCGTTTGAACTGGTAGATATTCCGTTGATTGAATATACGGCGGGCAAGGGAAAACCGATGATCATGTCCTGTGGTATGGCATCGGAAGAAGAGATTGCGGAAGCACTTGCAGCATGCAGGCGACAGGGAAATGAACAAGTCGTATTGTTAAAATGTTGCAGCCAGTACCCTGCACAGTATGAGGATATGAATGTGTCTGTAATTCCGGATATGAAGGAAAGGTTTGGCGTACCGGTTGGTCTGTCTGATCATTCCATGGGTTCCCTTGCAGACGTGGTGGCAGTTTCTCTTGGTGCACAGGTAATTGAAAAACATGTGTGCTTAAGTCATGAGATTGAGAATCCGGATGCAGCGTTTTCAATGGAAATGAAAGATTTTGCCCATATGGTACAGGAGGTCCGCAATGCCTGCCTTATCAAGGGTAGACCGACTTACGAACTGAACGAGCATGAGAAGGGCAGTTTAAAATACAGACGCTCACTTGTAGCAGTAAAACCGATTGCAGAAGGAGAGTTGTTTACGGAAGAGAATGTAAGAAGTATTCGACCGGCAATCGGAATCAAGCCGAAATATTATAAAGAATTGCTTGGCAAACCGGCGAAGAAGGCATACCGTTTTGGGGAACCAATTGGGCAGCTGGAAGTGGAGCAGAGATGATCATATTTCGAGCAGATGCTAATGAGACGGTAGCGACGGGACATCTGATGCGCTGTATGACAATCGCAGATGCTTGTCGGGAAAAAGGCGTGGAATGTGAATTCTGGCTTGCAGAAGACAAAGAGACCGAACGGCTCAGGCAGGCAGGATTTTCTTACCGGATCTTAGGAAGCCAATGGGATGATCTTGAGAAAGAACTTCCGTTTTTAGAGAGACAGCTTGATGATTTAGACAGGCAGGGGAAAAAAGTTACATATCTGGTAGCAGACTCGTATCAGGCAACTCCGCATTATCTTGGAAAATTGAATGACAGAATTCCGGTACTTTATATTGATGATATGAGAATGCAGATATATCCGGTGGCAGCAGTGTTACAATATATTCCGGTCAGAGCGGAAAATTCATTGAATAAAGAAGAGTCAAAGCAAAATACGCCAGTTTATTTGCGTGGGTTTAGATATGCACCTCTGCGGAAAGAATTTTTAAAATCACATGGGGAACAGAGAGAAAAAAGCATTCTGATTACAACTGGGGGGACTGATACTTATAATATTGCCGGCAGGCTGTTACAGGAGTGTTTGGATAAGGATGTATTTCAAGGGTACAGATTTCATGTGATTGTTGGAAATATGAACAGTCATGAAGCAGAATTGCGCAGGCTTTCAGAGAGTAATAAGAGGATCTGTATTCATAAAAATATTTCTAATATGAGTGATTATATGCGCACCTGTGAACTTGCGGTTTCGGCAAGCGGTACAACGTTATTGGAACTGTGTGCCTGCGGAATACCGACGATATGTTTTTCTTTTGCAGATAACCAGATGGAATTTGCAGCCAGTATGGATAATTACGGAGCTGTGTGCTATGTGGGGGATGCAAGGGAAGAAGAAAACATAGAAAGAATTATCTGCATGCGACTTACAGAACTGGCGGGACAGGAAAAGCTGCGAAAAAGGCAGGCCGCCTGTATGGAGGCACTTGTAGATGGAAGAGGCGCAGAACGGATTGCTGATTTTCTGATCTGTGGAAATTTGAACGAATGTGACGATATACATAAATAGATGATGAAAGGGTGATAATTATGATGATACCATATGGAAGACAGACAATTGAAGAGGATGATATTCAGGCAGTTGTGGATGTGTTAAAGTCGGATTATCTGACAACAGGTCCGAAGATTGCTGAGTTTGAGAAGGCAGTGGCAGATTATGTGGGGGCAAAGTATGCGGTCGCTATTTCCAATGATACTGCAGCACTTCATGCGGCATGTCATGCAGCAGAAATCGGAGAGGGTGATGAAGTCATTACTACTCCGATCACATTTGCAGCATCTTCAAACTGTGTGTTCTACTGCGGTGGAACACCTGTTTTTGCAGATATTGATCCTAAAACATACAATATTGATCCGGAGGATATCAAACGCAAGATTACACCACGGACAAAGGCGATTATACCGGTGCATCTGGCAGGTCAGCCATGCGATATGGATGCCATTCATGAAATTGCGAAAGAACATAATCTGATAGTGATCGAAGATGCGGCTCATGCACTTGGTTCTGAATACAAAGGGAAAAAGATTGGTGGTCTTTCAGATATGACGACATTTAGTTTTCATCCGGTAAAACCGATTACAACCGGTGAGGGCGGCATGATCGTTACCAATAGTGAAGAATTGTATAAAAAACTTGTCTTATTCCGCAGCCATGGTATTACGAGAGACACCAGTCTGATGACACGTAATGAGGGACCGTGGTTTTATCAGCAGTTAGATCTTGGTTATAATTATCGCATGACAGATATACAATGTGCATTAGGCTGCAGCCAGATGAAAAAATTAGATTATTTTCTGGCAAGAAGAAGGACCATCGTAGCACGTTACAATGAAGCCTTTGCAAATTGCCGGAATATCGTGACACCTTATCAGATGCCGGATACTAACAGCGGGTGGCATCTTTATATCATCCAGGTAAAAAATCGAGACAGGAAAGAAGTTTTTGAAAAACTCAGAGAAAGAGGAATTGGTGTCAATGTACATTATATTCCGGTATATGAACATCCATATTATCAGGAACATGGATATAAAGGAGTGCATTGTCCGGTAGCAGAAGAAGTGTATTCACATATCATCAGCCTGCCTGTCTTTCCACGACTTACGGAGGAACAGCAGGAGGAAGTGATCAAGGTGGTAAAACAGGTGGTTGAAGAATAGAGGAAAGAAATATAAATTTAAAATAAGATAAAAATGATATGTTAATTTTCTAAAGAAACCGGTGAAAATGTTCGATATAATTTATAGTAGTATAGCATAAATTCTCAGGGAAGAGGTAGGATAACATGGTAGTTAATCATAATATGGCATTGATCTGTGAGAGTAGACAGTTACGATGTAATGTGAAGAACATGGAGAAGTCTTCAAAAAAGCTGGCAACAGGTTATAAATTGCTTGGAGCAAATGATGATGCAGCAGGATTACAGATATCAGAAACCATGCGTCATCAGACCAGAGGTCTTAACAAAGCATCCAGAAATTCGCAAGATGGAATTAGTATGCTGCAGACAGCAGATGCAGCATTACAGGAGACACAGGAAGTGTTGGATCGAATGACGGATCTGACAACACAGGCAGCTAATGATATCAATACGGATGCGGATCGTCGTGCAATTCAGGATGAAATCGATCAGTTAAATCAGGAAGTGGATCGTATTGCATATACGACGAATTTTAATCAGCAGTATATATTAGCGGATGGAACTCCGCAGGCAAGACCAGGATACTATATGATACAGACAGGAAGTCTTGCGGGACAGGGAATAGAGATTAAGTTTGTTAATGCGAGCAAAGAGAGCTTGGGTGTGGACAAGGTTGATGTATCATCGCATGCAAAAGCGACAGAATCTATAGCAGTGGTACAGAATGCAATTGAAAAGGCAGCTTCGTTTAGAGATACATTTGGGGCACAACAGGAGCGGTTAGAACACGCATTGCGTGGAACGGATAATACATCAGAAAGTACACAGAGGGCAGAATCAAGTAGACGCGATACCAACATGAATATGGAGATGGTACAATATTCTACAAACCGTATTTTAGTACAGGCATCTCAGAGTATTTTAGCACAGTACAATGATGATGCAAAATATGTGTTGGAAATGTTAAAATAGTGAAATAGAAAGAGATTAGTAGAAGCTGGTCTCTTTTTTATTTTTGATAAGAGAGGAATAGAATATGGTTAGTTTTACTCCGGTACAGTGGCTGCAAACAATTATTTCAAATTGTATGCAGATGATTTCTATAGAAAATGATAGAAAACTATCTGCGATAAATCCAAAAGATTTGAAGAAAATATATGAGAGTTATTCAGAAGAAGAAAAGAATAAAATACATCAATTAATTAGATATCAATTTAATGTCAAAGATTCTGTGTTGATATTATCTTACATAATAAAAGTAATTCAATTGGATGAATTTCAAATGGACGCAGCAAGACAGATTTGTAGGGAAGAGTACGATTGGGTTACACAAATTATGTTGGAGATTCAAGTTGATAAGATTCCATATGAACTCAAATGTAAAATTCACAGAAATAACATAGCAAGCATTTTCAAGGCATTGCACGAAGAATATACATATATACCTGTCTGTAATAGAAATCATAATAGAATTATGATTATAACAGAACAGTTAACGGAAAATTTGAATCATGCACCGACGAGAATGACTTTTGAAATAGCAAATACTCTTCAGAAAAAGTTTGGATTTGATGTTGAAATTATTACTTGTGCAAGTAATGGAAAACTTCCTTTTTATATATGGATAGGCGCGGTGCTTTATAATTCTGGTGAATATGGTTATGCAGAAAAAATTTATAAGGATAGTGTTTTATCGATATATCAGTATCCCTTGCGTGATTGTAATATCAAAGATTATCGCCAGATGCTTTCTAAAATTTATGAATTTAATCCGTTATTTGTGTTTGAAATGGGAGTATGTAATCCAATTGCAGATTTGCCACATATATTTACGACAACAGTAAACCTTAATATGGTAACAGAGGCGCCTGTTTCTGAAGCGGATATATTTGTCAGACATACAAGGTTAGAGGAAAGTATAGAAAATCTTTATGAAAAAAATCTGAACCCGTATCAAAAACAAATATTTATGAATAACAGATTTCCAGCATTGTTTGATACAGATGGCGTAGAATATACAAGACAGGAACTTAATTTACCTGAAGATAAATTTTTGATTGCAATTATTGGAAATCGGCTGGATCAGGAAATATCAGATTCATTTGAGCAGTTTATGAAGAAAATACTGCAAAAGAGCGAAAAGGTTGACTTTGTTATAATTGGTGAAACTAAAGATTTACAAAAACGGTTAGTAAATAATATGTTTGAGAAGCGTATACATTATTTGGGATATTGCCCAAATTTAAAGGGTACGGTTGGTGCATTGGATTTATATCTTAACCCTGAACGTCTAGGAGGCGGTTGGAGCAGTATGATTGCCTTATATGCAGGAATACCGGTTGTGACATTGCCGACAGGTGATGTGGCATATAATGTTTCGGGAGAGTTTGTTGTAAGCAATTATGAAGAAATGTATGAAACTATATGCAGATATATGAGAGACTCAGAGTTTTATAAAGCACAGCAACAGGAAGCACTACAATATGCAAAAGCACATGGAGAAAATAAAGTTATAGATTTTTGTGATGAAATGTTGAAAGGAATTAAGGAGATTCTGTTAAATGATTAATTTTAATGAACCCGTATATGTAGAAAAAGGGGTTGGGTATATTACAGAAGCAATTTTGAAATATCGAAGATTGAATGGAGACGGAGAATTTACAAAACTTTGTACTACCTGGTTTCAGGAAAGATACGGAAAAAAGGTTTTATTTACAACTTCGTGTACACATGCGTTGGAAATGGCAGCATTGCTTTGTGATATCCAGCCGGGAGATGAAGTGATTATGCCATCGTTTACATTTGTTTCCACGGCAGATGCATTTGTACTGAGAGGTGCGAAAATTAAATTTGTGGATATACGGCCGGATACCATGAATATAGATGAAACATTGATTGAAAATGCAATTACGGACAAAACAAAGGCAATCGTTCCTGTGCATTATGCAGGAGTGGCATGTGAAATGGATACGATTCTTGATATTGCGAAAAAGAAAAGCCTGTTTGTCATAGAAGATGCGGCGCAGGGAATGATGTCAACCTATAAAGGATGGGCTCTTGGCTGTATAGGTGATTTTGGTACATACAGTTTTCATGAGACAAAAAACTATACCATGGGAGAAGGCGGGCTGATTTTTGTCAACAGGGAGGAATATGTTCATACTGCAGAAATTATCAGAGAAAAAGGAACAAACCGTTCACAGTATTTTAGAGGCGAAATAGATAAATATAGCTGGGTGGATAAGGGATCATCGTATTTGCCGAGTGAATTGAATATGGCATATTTATTGCCACAACTGGAAATTGCAGAGGAGATCAACAACAGGCGCCTGATGTTATGGGAGTTATATTACAGCAGGTTACAGGAATTGCAAGAGGAGGGCAAAATCGGATTACCTTATGTTCCGAAGGAATGCCAACATAATGCCCATATGTTTTATATAAAAACTGCAGACCTGGAAGAAAGAACTGAGTTGATCGCATATCTGGGGCAGAATGGAATTAAATCGGTATTTCATTATGTACCGCTACATACATCGATTGCAGGCAGAAAATATGGACAGTTTATTGGGGAAGATCGTTATACAACCAAGGAGAGTGATAGACTGCTCCGGCTTCCTATGTTTTATGCATTAAAGGAAGAAGAAGTAATTTATGTTACGGATAAAATAAAGGAATTTTATAAGGGGCGATAAAATGGGAAAAAAAGTGGCTATATTGCAATCAAATTATATACCGTGGAAAGGATATTTTGACATTATCAATATGGTGGATGAATTTATCCTTTATGATGATATGCAGTACACCAGAAGGGACTGGAGAAACAGAAATAAAATCATGACACCTACAGGGCTGATATGGCTTACTATTCCGGTTGAAAATAAAGGTAAGTTTTATCAGAAGATTAATGAAACGAAAGTGTTGGATCATGAGTGGGTAGATAAGCACTGGCGAAGTATCCAGTATAATTATGCAAAGACAGAATATTTTTCAGAATATGAAGAACGCATTCACAATATTTATGAGGCATGCAGGGAAGAAAGTTATTTAAGTAAAATTAATTATCTGTTTTTAAAAGAAATTTGTGATATTCTGCACATTAATACGAAAATAACCTGGAGTTCGGATTATACGCTGGTTGACGGAAAAACAGAACGTCTGGTAGGCCTTGTAAAGGAAGCAGGGGGAGACTATTATCTTTCCGGACCTGCTGCAAAAGATTATATAGTAGAAAAATATTTTGAAGATGCAGGTATAACACTTGACTGGATGGATTATTCTGGGTACCCACAATACAAGCAGATGTCAAAACAGTTTGAACATGGTGTTTCCATACTAGACCTTATCTTTAATGAAGGTCCAAAAGCATCAGAATATATGAAGAGTTTAAAAAGGTAAGGAGTTATCTATGGCACATAGTGTTGATGATAGGATTTCTATTGTATATATTGGAAATTTACCGGACATGATCCGGATTCTGACAGATTCAAAAAAATTTATGATCAAAGCAGTGGTATGTGAATCTAAAAAGCGAACATTAGAGTTAGAAGATGTGGCACAAAAAGCAAATCTGTCTTTATTTGATGTAAAAAACAAAGCAGAACTGGAATCTGTTTTAATAAAAGAAAATATTTCCGTGGCAGTTATGTATGATTTTGGAATTATTATTCCACAGACGGTAATAGAACAGATAAATATTTTTAATTTCCATCCAGGGAGCCTTCGGACAAACCGTGGAAGTTCGCCATTAAACTGGGCAGTACTTTTAGGGGAAAAGACGACGGAAATGTCCTTGCATAAAATTTCAGCAGAAATTGATATGGGGGAACTGGTATCGGCATCTGTCTGCTATTTGGAATATAAAGATACACCCGGAACTCTCAGAAAGAAACTTGAACAGCGTATTCCGGATATGCTGACAGATTTATATGAATACTTAAAAGGCAATCGGCATGGAAAGTTGATAGAGGAAGGCATATACCGGAGAAGAATTGAGGAGAAAGATTATACAATAAATCCGGAAACAGATACCCTGTTGCAGGTAAATGCAAAGATACATTCACAGGCAGAGTACAAGGGAGCGATAGTGGAGTGCAATGGGGAGAAAATATATATTAAGTGCTGGGGGGATTTTGAGAAAGTGTTTGGTTCAAATGATGCTGCAGTAATATAACATGGCATTCGGAAGCAGTTTATCTGTAAAGAATGTTTCAAAATAGTATTATGATTCATTCAATAAAGCAAGAAAGGGAATGGAGAGTTACAATTGATACGAAATAAATATATTATTTTAGGCGGAAATGGATTTATAGGACGGAATCTGTGCGATTATATTGTCAGACAGGGACATGAAGTAGAAGAACAAAATATTATTTTAAAAGCTCAATTAGAAGTCATAGATAAAAAGATGAGCATATCAGATGTTAGATGATCTGGTATGTTTTTTTAAATTGGGAGCGGCTCACAGCCGCTCCCAGTACCCCTTAAAATCATCTTCCGTCATCCCCTCCCCGATCATCCGATACAGCTCCATCTGCTTCGGGATCAGGGCATTGTAAATGGACTGCGCGTAATCCGGGACTTCCGCAAGAACCGTTTTTTCTAATTTTTTGTAGAAAGAATAGGAAGGCTGGAACCCCCGGAGTTTTGCAAAGTACAGTGTTTCATACAGATAGGTATGGAGGAAATACAGCTTGATCTCGTCATAATATTCCTGAAAAAATGGGGTTTCTTTCATAAAGTTCCAGACCGCAAGCTGGACATCAGCATGCATCTTTAAGGTTTCTTCCTGTTTCATATCATTTCGCATGGTTCCGGCATCGTTTTGCCTGTAATAATAGTAGGCATCGTTTAAGATCACAATTTTATCCGCAAAATATAAAAGCGGGTATACAAAAAGCGGCTCCTCATAAATGACATGTTCTGCGTAGGCAGTATGAGCCTTTTTTAGCAGATCATGCCGGTAAAGTTTATTCCAGCAGCCATAAGTAACTTTTTCTGAGATCAGAAATTTTTTGCGTTCACTGACAGAAGAAATTTTAATCACTTCCGGTGTAACATTCCGACCGGAGCCTACGGCACCCAGACGGTCTGTATAGTAAAAATATTCAAACTGGATGATATCAGCATCCGATTCTTTTGCTTTTTCATAAGTTTCCAATAAAAAATTATCAGCAACAAAATCATCTGCGTCAACAAATGCAATATATTCACCCGTTGCGTACTGCAGGGCAATATTTCTTGCGCCGCCCTGGCGCATATTTTCCTCAAGTTTTAAGATCATAATACTTTCCGGATAGGCACGTTCGAATTCCTGCAGCATGTTCCAGGTGGCACCACCATCTGTGGAGGCGTCGTCTACGAAAATCAGCTCGATCTGGTCAATTCCGATTGTCTGCTGTACGAGCGACATAAAACATTTCGGAAGATATTTTGTTGCGTTGAAACATGGGATGATGACACTTATTTTTTTCATAGATCAAAATTCTCCTGATAAAAAGGTTGCATATGGTATAATATACAAAAATGGTATATCATTAATTTATCATAATTGAAAAGAACGGACAATATCAGTATAAAAAAACAGGGAGGTATCAATGGCTGGAAATATAGCGAACGGTATACAGGATTTTTCAACGATCATCCAGGGAAACTATTTTTATATAGATAAAACGCCTTTTATTAAAGAATGGTGGGACTGTGGGGACAGTGCGACTCTGATTACCCGTCCACGTCGTTTTGGGAAAACGCTTACAATGAGTATGGTGGAGCAGTTTTTCTCCATAGATTATGCAGGCAGATCGGATCTGTTTGAACATCTGGCAATCTGGAAAGAAGAAAAATACCGTAAGCTGCAGGGAACCTATCCGGTCATCAGTCTGTCATTTGCGAATATTAAGGAACCGACTTATGAGCTTACAAGGCAGAAAATATGCCAGTTACTTTCAAAATTATATACGGAGCATGTTTACATCTTGGAAAGTGGAATCCTGCGCGGGTCGGACATCACATTTTTTCAAAGAATGCTGACAACATCAGAGAACATGAATGATGTGGATGCAACACTTGCCTTATATCAGTTGTCAAGTTTTCTTTATCAGTATTACGGTAAGAAAAAGGTGATCATTTTATTGGACGAATATGATACGCCGATGCAGGAAGCATTTGTGGATGGCTATTGGGATCAGCTGGTGTGCTTTACCAGAAGCCTGTTTAATTCCACATTTAAGACGAATCCATGGTTGGAACGAGGGATTATGACTGGAATTACGAGAGTCAGCAGGGAGTCTATTTTTTCGGATCTGAATAATTTGAAAGTAGTTAAGGTATTTAATGCACGTAGAGAGAAAAATCTTGAAGATACAGTGGAGACAGCGCTGGCACAGATTAAAGAAAAACACTATGTGAAAAATTTGGTGGAACGTGGGATTTCCAAAGAACATATCCACTGTTATGTATTTGCATTTGAAGGAAAGACAGTCCTGATCGAATCGGCTGCTGATTGTCAATAGACCACTGGAAACTTGATAAAAAGTAAAATTCAGGATACACAAATATTTAGTTCAGTAAAATCTGAACCACACAGGAGACCAATCACATGTTATCAGTCTGCATTATCACCAAAAACGAAGAACACAATCTGGCACGTTGCCTGAAATCTTTCCAGAACACCGGATTTGAATTGATCGTAGCCGATACCGGCTCCACAGATCAGACAAAGAAAATTGCCGCAGAATATACGGAGAATATCTATGATTTTCCATGGTGCGATGATTTTTCGGCAGCGAAAAATTTTGCAGTTTCAAAGGCGGCATATCCGTATGTAATGGTCATTGACAGCGACGAGTTTTTACAGCAGATCGATATGCCGGAGTTAGAAAAACTGATTGCTGCACATACAGGCGAAGTTGGCAGGATACAAAGGATCAACATTATTTCCGGAAAAGACGGCAAGCAGGAGAATAAGGAATGGATTAACCGTATTTTCTCAAAAGAAAAATTTCATTATACAGGAAGAATCCATGAACAGGTGACTGCATATGACGAAAAAGAATATCTTACATACAAAGCACCGGTTGTGATCGGGCATACAGGCTATGATCTGCCACAGGCAGAGAAGAAGAAAAAGGCGCTGCGCAACATCCGTTTGTTGGAGCAGGAGTTAAAGAGCTTAGGATGGGATGCAAATGCGCATGCAGATGAGCTGGAGCAAAACATAAAGCATTCCAAATCGCAAAAGACAATGCCGGCACAAAACATTGCGGATTTAAAGAAAATGGAGCAGATCCCGTATCTTTTATACCAGCTTGGAAAAAGCTATTACATGGCAGAAGATTATAATGAGGCATGTTTCTGGTTTGCCCATGGACTCAGCTATGACCTTGAACCAAAGTTAGAGTATGTGATCGATATGGTGGAAACCTATGGTTATGCACTCATCAACAGCGGACGTGCAGGGGAGGCACTTTTCTTTGAAAACATTTACGAAGAGTTTGGAGACAGTGCGGATTTCCAGTTCCTGATGGGACTGATCTATATGAATAATGCTATGTTTGATGCCGCAGTGGGAGAATTTTTAAAAGCGGTAAAACACCGCGACTGCCGGATGGCAGGGGTAAATTCCTATGCAGCATATTATAATGTGGGTGTTATCAATGAATGTCTGGGAAAAATCAGTGAGGCGAAGTATTATTATCAGAAATGTGGCGGTTATGAGCCGGCGGTAAAACGTTTGAAACTATTGTAGTCAGCCTGTTGTAGATAGAATACGCAGGAATGGAGAAGAGAATGGGAATATATTTAAATCCGGGAAATGAAGAATTTCAGAAAGCACTTAATTCCAAGATATATGTGGATAAAACCATGCTGATTTCTGAAATGAATCGGAATCTGAATACCGAACATCAGAATATATGTGTAAGCAGACCACGCCGTTTTGGAAAATCTATGACTGCAAATATGCTTGTGGCATATTATAGTAAAGGATGCGATTCTAAAAGCATGTTTGCTGATTATAAGATTGCACAGGATGAGAGTTTTGAGGCAAATCTGAATAAATATAATGTCCTTCATGTCAATATGCTTGACTTTCTTAACCGTGCACAGACAGTGGACGGAATGATTGATTATATGCAAAAGAGACTTTTGTGGGATATCAGGCGGGAATACGGAGATGTAGACTGTTTTGACCGGGAAGATCTTATTGATGTATTAGAGAACATATATAGTCAGAGAAATCAGAAATTTATAATCATTATCGACGAGTGGGACTGTATATTCCGAAAGTATCCGGGGGATGATGAAGCGCAGAAAAAATATCTGGATTTCTTGCGCCTGTGGATGAAAGATAAGCCATATATTGCGTTGGCTTATATGACGGGAATACTGCCGATTAAAAAGTATGGCGAGCATTCAGCTCTCAATATGTTTGATGAATATTCCATGACCAATCAAAGGGAACTCGCTGAATTTACCGGGTTTACGGAAGAGGAAGTTCAAAGTCTGTGTGTGTCATATGGTATGCCTTATGACAGAATGAAACAGTGGTACGATGGATATGATTTAAAGGGCGTTCAGATCTATAATCCAAGATCAGTAGTCATGTCATTGCTGGGACATGATTTTGACAGTTATTGGACGAAGACGGAAACCTATGAGGCACTAAAAAAATATATCCAGATGGACATGTATCACTTGAAGGCATTAGTCACACAGCTTATATCAGGCAGCCGTATAAGGATTAATCCGGATAAGTTTCAGAACGATATGTCCACATTTGCGAGCGTAGATGATGTATTTACGCTTTTAGTGCATTTGGGGTACCTGACCTACGATTTTGAGAACAAGACGGTTTCTATTCCAAATCAGGAGGTGCAGAAAGAGTTTATTAATTGCATAGAGGATGGCGGATGGGAACCGGTTATGGATGCGATTCGCAATTCAAAAGCACTGCTTCAGGCAACAATAGATGGAAAAGAAGAATATGTTGCACAAATGATTGAACAGGTGCATCAGGAAAATATATCTATCTTAAAGTATAATGATGAAAATTCAATGTCATGCGTGCTTTCACTGGCATATTATGCCGCGCGGAAAGATTATGTAATGTATCGGGAACTTGCAGGGGGGAAAGGATTTGCAGATATTGTGTTTGTTCCGAGAAAATATAGAGATGTGCCAGCAATCGTAGTGGAATTAAAATGGGATAAATCTTCGGATGCAGCCATTGCACAGATAAAGAAGAAGGAATACATGCAGAGTCTGAAAGATTACCATGGAGAAGTGATCCTGGTTGGCATTAATTATGACAATACAGATTCTGTAAAGGACGATTATAAAAGACATAGCTGCAGGATAGAAAGAATCAAGTTATAACAGGAGACAACCATGCAAACAACCATCATCTACATCACCGGCATCTACGATACCCTTGACTTATTTACACAGGAACTGAAAAATGCGTTTGAGACCATGGGGTATGCCTCATTTACTTATGATGCCCGTTTGGAAGAGGAGAGTAAGCAGGCATTGATCGAATGCATCGAAGAAGGTACAAAAAAAGGACAGAGATTTTTTGGTGTCACTTTTAATAACCTCGGATATAATCTGACACTTCCGGAAGCCAAAACAGAAACTGGTGATGCATGTTCAAAACAGAATATGGGATATTCCCCAAAAGATATAAATTCCTCAAGAGAGCCGAATTTGTGGGAAACCTATGAGATTCCATACATCAATATCCTGATGGATCACCCGTTTCATTATGAAAAACCATTGCAGAATGCGCCGGACACATCCGTTGTGCTGTGTACAGACCGGAATCATGTCCGCTACATCCGAAGATACTTTAAAAATATCCGGTATACTGATTTCCTGCCACATGCGGGAGTGGAACTTGGCAGCAGGCATAAGCCGCTGGCGGAGCGTGGAATTGATGTTTTATACGCGGGGGCACTGCCAATCTACACAGTGGCAAAGATGATTCCGGATCTGGCATCCATCCCGGAAGTGGATGGGGAGGATATGGCACAGGCAGTGCTGTCGGAACTGGTGCATCATCCTGACCGGACAACAGAGGATGTGATAGAAGAATATTTAAAATATAAGCGGAATGATATTTCAGAACAGCGTATTCATGAGATCATCGTGCAGATGCGTTTTATTGACTCGTATGCCACGTCATTTTTCCGTGAACAGGCTGTCCGTATTCTGGTGGAAAATGGGATTCGCGTGACAGCATATGGAACAGGCTGGGATCAGTGTGAATGGAGCGATAATCCGTATCTGGTGTATGGTGGAAAAGTACTTGCGCCGGAAATATTGCCACTGATGAACGACAGCAAGATTGTCCTGAATACGATGACCTGGTTTAAAGCCGGAGCACATGACCGTATTTTTAATGGAATGCTTGCGGGGGCAGCAGTTGTGACGGATGATTCCACTTATCTGCGAAGAGAATTTACGGATGGAAAAGAGCTTGTGATGTTTTCAAGAAATGAGATCCGTACCCTGCCGGAACGTGTATTTGATCTGTTCGGACACATGCAATCCACACAAAAGATGGCAGACTGTGGATATCAGGCAGCAAAAGTACATCATACGTGGAAAAGCAGGGCAGCGTGGATCAGGGAAGCATGGATGTAGAGCTGGAGGTTTTCATTCTCTCTCTGCAACAGGCTTTATATACAGATGAAAACGTTATTTTGGCTGAAACAGCACAGGAATGGAGATTAGTGTGAAAAATACATTTTTCACACGCAAGATTTGTGCTTCGCACAAACTTGTGATGCGCTTAAAAGCAGCGCAGGAATGGGGATTATTATGCACATATTGATGTATCGCTGGAAGGCTTATAATTACAGAGACATAGAGCAGACATTTATATTGTTGGGACATACTGTGGATAATATCGAACAGCACCTTGGCAATTATGATATTGATCCGGAATTTGAAAAAATAATTGAGCACAAAATGCGGGAAACGCACTATGATATGGTATTTACGGTCAATTATTTTGCGCTGATCTCGAATGTCTGTCAGAAGATGGGAATAAAATATGTATCGTGGAGCTGTGACAATCCGCTGATCAGTATGTATCACGAATCCATTTTTCATCCCTGCAATTATATATTTACCTTTGATAAGACAAATTATCTGGAATTTCGGGAGATGGGAGTAGAGCATATCTGGTATCTTCCGCTTGCGGTAGATACAAACCGGATGGATATGGTGATTGCAAATTCGCCGGAAATACAGAAATACAAAGGGGATATCGCATTTGTTGGAAGCCTTTATGAAAGAAATTCTTATGATAAGATAAAAAGCAGGCTGCCAGAATATCTACGGGGGTATTTTGACGCAGTGATCGAGGCACAGTTAAATATCAGTGGTGCAAATATTGTGGAACCTATGCTGACCACGGATATACTGGAAAAACTTCAGGAATATTTTGAACTAGAAAAATCAGAAGGGTCGTTTTCGGATCTTGGACTGATCTTTCAGACGACCGTACTTGGATTTAAAATTGCGGAAGTGGAGCGCAGACGTGCATTGATCGAACTGTCAAAACGTTATCATGTCAATGTGTACAGTAACAGTGATATAAGTGATATGCTGCGGATTCAGTACTGTGGTTCGGTTGATTACTGGAGTGAGCTGCCGCAGGTTTTTCGTATGTCAAAGATCAATCTGAATTTTACGATTCCGAATATCAAGAGCGGCATACCGCTCAGGGTATGGGATGTGCTTGGGGCAGGAGGCTTTCTGTTGACGAACTATCAGGCAGAGATACCATATTATTTTAAAGAAGGCGAAGATTTAGTATGCTTTGACGGAATTGATGATCTTTGTGAAAAAGCAGGATATTATCTGGCACATGAGGAAGAACGTCTGGCAATCGCGGAAAATGGTTATCGAAAAGTAAGGGAGTATCACAATTATATAGAAAGAATAAATACGATGCTGGATATTATAGAAGAAAATGAAAATCAGGAAAATGATATATAGTACATGATCAGTGTGAAAGATGCATAATCTGAAGTTGCATCTGGGATATTGGAATATTAAACGGACACTACAGAAAATCTGTAAGTGTCCGTTTAGCAGTATCTGTCTAACATCATTCCGGAATAAATGGAGGTCAGGTAAGGGCAGGAAAAATTCTTATGTCCGGGTCTTTTGTATGTGATCATCGTTTTGCTTGCATAATTTAATGGGTCAACAGAGACATTTCCAGCGGTCGTTCCGAGATCATTTTTGAATTTATTTAATGTGGAAAAACATTCTTTTGCATCTGCAGCAGTGACAGCATCCGTTAAAAGATTTGTGTCAACCTTGATCTCTCCATCATCTGACAAATCCAGTCCGTATGACTCAAATTCATTGTAATAAGGTTTCACTACCTGCGTGAAATCACGCCGCAATTTATCTGCTTCTTGTGTACCGTCATAGTGATAACTCAGTTGGATCAGATTATTGTACGCATTTATCAAAGACTGTACATTGTCTACAACAGAGTCAGCGGTTGTTTTGAAACCAATCTGTACAGGCGTTGTCCGGGAACTTGGTTTGTTCAATGTCAGCTCAAAAGCATTGTTGACGGTAAAAGTGTTAGACAAGGATGCGTGTTCAGTACCATTTAACAGGAAAGAAGAATTACATGCCTGCTGGGCAACATTGTCAATACCGAGTGTCTGCATTGCTTTTGCGGATGCATGATCGGAACTTGGGGTAACTTCAAACAGATAAGACTGACCGTCAGCGAGACCGGTCTGGCTTGAAGTCAGACGCAGTGCAATCTTATTGCTGGCATTTTTCGCAAGATCTGCATGGATTCCGACGCCGGAAGAATTGACCAGGCGTGCAAGTTTTTCAAGAATGTACTGATTGTCATCATTTCTGCCTGCCGTATACTGAAATTCGTATGAATTTAAGTCAGTTGATATGTCGAATGTGTAAGTACCGGCCTTAAAATCACATTCATCAGGATACAGAAACTTTCCGATATTGATCTGCGGAGCAGCAAGCTGCCTTACTTCAACATCAAAATGCAGAGAATTATCGAGATTCTGATCTTCTCCGATGTAGGAAACATTAACAGAGGATGAATCAGAAGACTTTGCCACTTTTTTATTGAATACGTTTTCAATCCCCTCATCATTGTCAGAAAGGGATGCGATCACATTCTGGATAGACCTGGTATGTTCTTTCAGATCGATCGCAAATTTTTTGACATCTGTGGAGTCTGGAATTTTATACAGAGGAGTATCTTTGTTTGTTTTTACAATCTGATTATAGACAGCACGAAGCTGACTCTTCTTATGGGTATCATAACGCGATACCTTCGAAGTGCCATAAGTGCTTAAATAATAATGATATGCACTGTCAATAGCAGCCAAGAAAACCCCTCCTTTCTTCCATGAAATATATAACATTTATCAGGTTATAGGACAGCATCCTTGCCGCTTGGCATGATAAATGTGGGGATTTTAATATAAATTTAAAGATTCTTTAGAACTATTTCGGTTGAACCATCTAAAAATATTATACCATTTGAGAAAAAAATGTGAAAATAGGAAATAAATAGGAAAAAACTCACAGAAAAGTATGGATAGATATTGTGGATTTTTAAATATAAAAAAAGATTGACGGAAATAGACGGATATGATATAGTAGACAGGCGATGGAAGTAGGTCTTTTTTTTATGCCTTTTTTTAAGGACTGTCGCTGATCCTTAGAAAACGTCTCACTACGGAGACCGGGGCAGGAAAAAGCACAAAGAATTTTAATGGAGGTGGAAGTTGTGCGCACAAAAATAACATTGGCATGTACGGAATGCAAAAACCGTAACTACAACATGACAAAAGACAAAAAAGCTCATCCTGACAGGATGGAAACCAAAAAGTATTGCAGATTCTGCAAGACCCATACGTTACACAAAGAAACCAAATAAGACGCGCGTGGCAAAGGAGTGAAAAAATGGGAGAAACCGAGAAGTTAGACAAGGCTCCGAAAGAGAGTTGGTTTACCGGTCTTTCGGCTGAGTTCAAAAAGATCATCTGGCCGGAGAAACAATCACTTGTAAGACAGACCACGGCGGTTATTGCTGTATCCGTTGTATTAGGTCTTATTATCGCGCTTTTGGATTTCGCAATTCAGTATGGCGTTGATTTCCTTGTTGGTTTTAATTTTTAATGGAGGCAGAGTGATTTATGGCAGAGGCACACTGGTATGTTGTTCATACCTACTCAGGATATGAGAATAAGGTAAAAGCGAACATTGACAAGACAATTGAAAACAGACATCTGGAAGATCAGATCTTAGAGGTCCGCGTTCCGATGCAGGATGTTGTCGAAATGAAAAATGGCGCAAAAAAATCCGTATCAAAGAAAATGTTTCCGGGATACGTTCTTATCAATATGGTTATGAATGACGACACATGGTATGTTGTCAGAAATACCCGTGGTGTTACCGGATTTGTTGGTCCGGGAAGTAAGCCGGTTCCACTTACCGATATGGAAATGAAACCATTGGGAATCAAAAAAGAGAACATTGAAGTTGACTTTACAGAGGGAGACACCGTTGTGGTTACCGGAGGCGTCTGGAAAGACACCATCGGAGTAATTCAGGCGATGAACCACGGAAAGCAGAGTGTAACGATCAATGTTGAACTGTTCGGTCGCGAAACACCGGTAGAAATAAGTTTCGCAGATGTAAAACTTAACAATTAATGCACAGACCAGGATCTGTGCGCAGGTATGAAATCATGCCTGAAACATTGGATTAAGGAGGCAATTCCAAATGGCAAAGAAAGTAGAAGGATATATCAAATTGCAGATTCCTGCTGGCAAGGCTACACCTGCTCCGTAAAATATTCCGCTCATTCTTTCTCTCCTGTTCGTTTCTCTTTCACTGATTCTGCGCGTATGATTTCCAAAAGTTCTTCTGCACCGGAAGTCTCTCCTAATATCCCGTTTTCATTCGAAAACACGATTGCTTCCACACGAAGAGACTCCCCTCCTCTGTGCTTCAGATAAAATGCGATCCGTTTCATTACAGAATCCATAACCTGTCCCAACAGCTGTTCTTTTTCAAGCAGTTCTGTCATTTCTGCTGTTGTAATACTTTCCATAATTTTTTTTACGGTTTCAGGATCAGCCCCCGCCATCGCCGCATGCGAAGCAAATACTTCCATCCTGCAGTCCGCCTGTCTGGAGTGCGTATTCATCACTCCTGCCGCCACCTTGATCAGTTTGCCCACATGTCCGATCAGCAGAATTCCTTTCATCCCGAGCCGCACCGCATGATCAATGGATTCTCCGATGTAATTGCTGCACTTGACCGCAAGATTTCCATCATAACCAAGTGCTTCTTTCAGAAAATCACTTCCATAATTTCCCGGTACCAGATAACAGTACTCGTTTCCATTTTCTCTGAGCATCTTCATTTCCAGGAAAATCGTATCTGTCAGAGCTTTCTCACTCATTGGCTCTACAATGCCTGTGGTTCCAAGCACAGAAAGTCCTCCTTCGATACCAAGCCTCGGGTTGAATGTTTTTTTTGCCAGTTCTGCTCCGTCAGGAATTGAAATGATCACAGAAAGACCGCCTGTGTACCCGCCGCGCTCTTTCTCTTTTTCCACTGCTTCACGGATCATGGCTCTTGGAACTTTATTGATCGCGGCATCGCCGATATCCTGCTCCAGTCCTTTTCTGGTAATACGTCCGACACCAACGCCGCCATCCAGTGTGATCTGCTTTCCCTCTGTTTTGGAAACCTCTGCATAGACCAGAATCTGATCCGTCACATCCGGATCGTCCCCTGCATCCTTTCGGATCGCACAGCGTACCTTGTCTTTCATACGCAAAATGTCCTCCACATCCAGATACAGCCGGATCCCTTTTGGTGTCATCAGAGAAACCTGACGGATCTCTTCTCCCAAAAACAGCATTCTGGCTGCTGCTTTTGCCGCAGCCGCAGCACAGCTTCCGGTGGTATATCCCATTCTCAGTTTTTTCTGATCTTTCCACACAAATGCCTGTTCTGTCATTGTGCCTCCTCTAAATGCTCCATGAAAATCTGACGGATTCCCGGAAGTTCTCCAAGTCCCCTTAAGATCGGGCGAACTTCATATCCGGCTTCTTCCAGCCCTTTTTCATCCATAATGCATTGTCCCGGCAATGTGAATTTTTCCAGATATTGTGCAAGACTGGTACAGTCATCTGATACGCTCAGTTCCTCCTGGTGTACTTCTCTTTCCAGACGCTTTTCTATAAATTCACGACTGGCCCATCCAGATGGCAGTGTAATTCTATCTTGGGTAATGCGATCAGTTGTTCCTGAGTCATGATGTTTCTCCATTTCGTATTTCGTATATACTTTAGTAAGTGTTTTGAAAAAGGCTTTATGCCAGGTTCATTGGACCGAATCCCAGTGGCAGCAGCTCTTTCAGGGTATAAATATCATAATGTTCCTTATCCACTGCCAAAACAATCTTAAATGTCTCCGGGTTACAAAATTCCATCATTAC
>OHAC01001008.1_pt1 | contig 27416 bp, 30 predicted proteins | sample 1577051 | NCBI WGS metagenome assembly OHAC01 (sample SAMEA3541499, study PRJEB24748) | human gut metagenome | biome: human gut; feature: human-associated habitat; material: faeces | place: China | collected 2012 | reverse complement strand
GTGGCTTTTTTGCTCGCAAAAAAGCCACTAAACTCCGTCCCCAACTGGCACTCCTCCTGGAATTTTTATTTCATATTAATTGTTAAATCTTATTTCTCAGCAAGTGCCTCGATCTCGCAAAGAACTCCCTTTGGAAGATCTTTTACTGCAACACAGCTACGAGCTGGTTTAGATACGAAATATTTTGCATAAACTTCGTTGAATTTAGCAAAATCAACCATATCAGCTAAGAAACATGTTGTTTTAACAACGTGAGAAAAATCTGTTCCTGCTGCTTCTAATAATGCTCCTACATTCTTGCAGCTCTGCTCAGCCTGAGCTTCGATTCCTTCTCCTACGCTTCCGTCTGCTGGATTTACCGGAATCTGTCCTGATAAATAAACCATACCATTCACTTCAAATCCCTGTGAATATGGTCCGATTGCTGCTGGTGCTTTGTCTGTGAAAATTTCTTTCATTTTTAATCTCTCCTTTACTTTTCTTAATGTATTACAACCTGCAAATCCATTGCAAACTGTAATACACATTCTTATGCATATCTCAATTATCTCACATATCTGCAAAAAATCAACCGATTTCTTAAATTTTTCAAAATATTTTTTAGGTGTATCAAAATATTTTTTAGACCGTATCTTTTCTACCTGCTTTTGTCTTCTGCTTATTCTCATACATGTAGTAATCTGCTTTATCAAACAGAGTACGTAATGTACATTCTTTATAATCTGTCGAAATCCCCCCAGCCTTGAGCAAAGCTAATCGGAATACTCTTTCTGTTTACATTAAACTGCTCTACTTCTTCCTGAAGTTGATTCAATATTTCCTGAACATGTTCTTTATCTGTATCATAAATCACAGCAATAAATTCATCCCCACCGTATCGTCCCACAAAATCTTTCGCCGGAACCACCTTGCGTAAAATTCTTGCAAAGTTAGCAATCAGCTGATCTCCTGCTGAATGTCCCATTGTATCATTCGCCTTTTTCAGATTATTAAGATCAAACATCACACATGCAACCGGCTCTGTAATAAGCCGCATATCATGAAGTAATTCTTCGCATCTGCTCTTATTCGGAAGTCCTGTATGCACGTCCAGATAAGCCCTCTGTTCCAATATTTTATTCTTCTTTACAATACGCATCCCCGATATCATCTGTTCCAGGACAAGACAGAACAGAATAAACATATCAATTGCTGACACAATCTCCAATACCCGAATCTCTTTTGCAATCTTTTCCGAATAGTTCTCTGCCGCAGAAACGGTCTCGTCTGCCAGATGAAAATATTTCTCACTCATGTCGACAATATTGGTCATTCGATATCCAACATCTCTCACCTTCTGGATTTCTTCTTTCAGATCTTCCCAATAATGAATCTGCTCATCCAACTTCTTCTGATACTCTTTATCATCCAGACTGATCAGATCATAATTACCGTCTTCATATTTCAATCCACTTAAAATATCATCCAGATATTGAATCAACTCATCATTCTGACGTCCTGACACTTCAAGTTTCATCTCTCTTTGCGTCGCACCACGCACCAATCCCGCATAGTTAATCACTCGTGCAGTTCCCTGTAAATGTTCGATTTCAAACATCATCATTCCAACCAGCGCAATCAGAATAACAATCAGACAACTTTGTATGATCGTCGATACTATTCTCCATTTTTTATGTTGCTTTGACTCTGCATCTCGTTTCATGATACATTTTCCTTCCTAACCACAAATAATTACTACTCACAATACACTGTGAACAGTAACCAGTAATATCTTTAAACATTCTTTTGAATCTATATGTTCTCTGCTACACATTTCTGATTATTGTATCATTATTTCAACAGTATTAAAAGTTTTACTGTAAAATTCGAATCAAAAAGCTCGCTGAAATCAGTACTAATGCTCCCATGCTTCACTATATCAGACTTCTCTGAAATGAAAAGTTTTAGAAAATAAAAAAAACTTAAAAAGTAAAAAAAATAGAATTTTGCGCTTTTATCTTATATAATGAAGTTAACGTCACAAGGAGGAAACTGTTATACGCAAACCCAAGTATCCGATATCGAAAGGAGTACCATTAACATGAAATTACCAGGCTATTACTCTTCCGGTCAATTCGCCCGCATGGCAAATGTATCGGTTCGAACAATTCGCTTTTATGATAAACAAAATATTCTTCATCCATCCTATGTCACCCCATCGGGCTCCAGGTTTTATACAGACCAGGATTTTGCCCGTCTCCAACAAATCCTGCTTTTAAAATACCTTGGATTTTCGCTGGAAGACATACGAGAAATGACGATCAATGACAGCGACTATCATTTTATGCTGAATGCACTCCAGCTGCAAAAACGATTCATTCAGGATAAAATCGAACAGATGCAGTTAGTTGAAAATGCTTTAAACAACACCGTGGATGCCATCCAAAAAGAGCATCAGATCGACTGGAGCCAGATGTTGGATCTTATCCACCTTACAAATATGGAAAAAAGTTTTAAATCCCAATATCAAAATGCGACCAACATTTCCGCCAGAATCCGACTCCATCGAGATTACTCAATCAACAAACAAGGGTGGTTTCCATGGGTTTTTGAACAGTATAAACTCGATAGCATAAACAATACTGCAAATTCTAATTTAAAAGTTCTTGAGATTGGATGTGGAAATGGCGCTCTTTGGGTGGAAAATATGGATAAAATTCCTACAAAAATCCAAATCATACTTTCTGACATTTCCGAAGGAATGCTTCGCGATGCCAAACGTAATCTGCCTGCTGTCGACAAAAGATTCCAATTTCAGGCATTCGACTGTCAACAGATTCCATATCCGGATCAAAGCTTTGATTTAGTAGTTGCAAACCATGTCCTGTTTTATTGTGAAGACATTGCATCTGCCTGCAAAGAAATTGTACGTGTATTAACTCCCGGCGGGTGCTTCATCTGCAGCACATACGGAATCAATCACATGAAAGAAATCAGCGACCTCGTACAAAAATTCGACAATCGGATTGTACTTTCCGCCGAAAAATTATACGAACAATTCGGATTGGAAAATGGTGAAGAAATACTAAAGCCTTATTTCAATCAGATTGAATGCAAAAAATATATCGATGCCATCGAATTAGACCGACCTGAACCACTGATCGAATACATCCTTTCCTGTCATGGAAATCAAAATCAAATGTTGTTGGATCATTATAATGAATTTCGTGGATTTGTTGAAAAAAATATGACGGATGGATTTCACATCACTAAGGATGCCGGATTATTTATCTGCCAGAAATAATTAGGAGATATTGCTGCTTAGAACCACATAGCAACATAAACAAGAAATGACTATACTCTCCTGCTCATCTTCATCGGACATGTCCGACTTTAATTCGCTGGATTGTATAGTCATTTCTTATTTTTTTACTACAAAATTCACCTTAAAAATGGAATGTATCTTTCAGTCCAACCCACTTCTGATCCTTATCACTCAAATTCAAAGCTGTTCCATCCTCCAGCTGATATCCTTCAGCAGAAGCATTTCCCTGATACTCTCCAACCAACTGTGGCCACTCAATTCCAATCTCAGGGTCATTCCATGCAAGACCGCCCTCATCTCCCGGATGATAAAAGTCTGTACATTTGTAACAGAACTCTGCAAGATCACTAAGTACCAGGAATCCATGTGCAAATCCTTCCGGAATATAGAACTGTTTTTTGTTCTCTTCTGTCAGTTCAACACCAAACCATTTTCCATAAGTCTCACTGTCACTTCTCAAATCTACAGCTACATCAAAAACAGAACCTTTCACTACACGGACAAGTTTACCCTGTGGAAATTCTTTCTGGAAATGAAGTCCTCTTAAAACTCCCTTTGTAGAGCTAGACTGATTATCCTGTACAAAGTTCATTGTAAGCCCTTCTGCTTCCATATCTTTCTGATTATAAGTCTCCATGAAATATCCTCTTGCATCACCATGAACAGTAGGTTCAATTACGCAAAGACCTTCAATTCCACCTGCATTTTTTTCAACTTTAATCTGTCCCATTTTACTTCACACCTCTTATATTTCAATCTCTTTCAAATATCTGCCAAGAGCATCCTGCCATGTCGGTAATGGCGCGAATCCATTTTCCACAAGCTTGCTCTTATCCAGTCTGCTGTTAAATGGTCTTGCTGCTTTAGACACACCATACTCCGCAGTTGTAACCGGTTTTACTTCCACTTTATCTTCACTGTATTCTGTATGCCCCAACTCTACAGCCTGACGGAAAATCTCTTTTGTAAAATCATACCAGCTGATGAAGCCGCCCTCATTTGTTGCATGATAATAACCATATTTCTCTGTCTCTATCATATCAACCAGCAATCTTGCAAGATCATATGTGTATGTCGGAGTTCCAATCTGGTCGCTTACCACAGTCAACTTATCGTGAGTTTTTCCCACCTTAAGCATTGTTTTTATAAAGTTATTCCCATTTTTTCCAAATACCCATGCAATACGGACGATAAAATATTTAGACAGTGTATTGGCAACTGCCAGCTCTCCGCCTAATTTTGTCTCCCCGTATACGCTGAGCGGTTTGTAGTCTTTACAATCCGGCTGCCAAGGATCTGTACCTTGTCCGTCAAACACATAATCTGTACTTGTATACACCATCTTGCAGTCAAGCTTCTTGCACATATCCGCGATATTCTGTGTTCCTTTTACATTTACCGCATAGACAATATCTTTTTTATCCTCATCCTCAGCAGCATCTACAGCTGTCCACGCTGCACAGTGCACAACTGCATCCGGCGCAACCTCTGTCAAAACCTTCTCTACAGAAGCCGCATCCGTAATATCCATCGGAACATATGGCATACTTACAACCGGTGTTCCATCCAAAACACCGCTGTAAGTTTCCTTAATATCAGAACCAACGCCTTCATAACCACGTTTTGCAAGCTCATTCATCACATCATGTCCAAGCTGTCCGCCTACACCTGTTACTAATACTTTCATTGATTAAATTTCCTCTCGGTTTGCATACATTTTCTCATAGTAGTTCTGGTACTCACCTGAAATGATTGTCTCCCACCATTCTTTGTTGTCCAGATACCACTGAATTGTCTTCTTGATTCCATCTTCAAATTTTGTCTCCGGAAGCCATCCAAGTTCATTGTGGATCTTAGTTGGGTCGATTGCATAACGCATATCATGACCTTTTCTATCCTCAACATGTGTGATCAGACTTTCTGGTTTTCCTAATTCTTTACAAATAATCTTAACGATTTCAATATTTGTTTTTTCATTATGTCCCCCAACATTGTAAACCTCTCCAACTCTTCCATTGTGGATAATCAGGTCGATTGCTTTACAGTGGTCCTCAACATACAGCCAGTCACGGACATTCAATCCCTCGCCATATACCGGAAGTGGCTTATCATTCAAAGCATTTGCAATCATAAGTGGAATCAATTTCTCTGGGAAATGATATGGTCCATAGTTGTTAGAGCATCTACTGATTGTTACAGGGAGTCCGTAAGTTCTGTGGTATGCAAGAACTAACAAGTCTGCACCGGCCTTTGATGAGCTGTATGGGCTGCTTGTATGGATTGGAGTCTCCTCTGTAAAGAATAAGTCAGGTCTGTCAAGAGGAAGATCTCCATAAACCTCATCTGTAGATACCTGGTGATATCTCTTAATACCATATTTACGGCATGCGTCCATCAAAACTGCTGTTCCTTTGATATTAGTATCCAAAAATACTTCCGGATTCTCGATAGAACGGTCAACATGGCTTTCTGCTGCAAAGTTTACAACCATATCCGGGTGCTCTTCTTCAAACAATTTATAAACAGCTTCGCGGTCTGTGATGCTTTCTTTTACAAAACGGAAATTCGGGTTGTCCATTACTGGCTCCAATGTAGATAAATTTCCTGCATATGTCAGACAATCCAGACATACGATACGATAATCCGGGTATTTATTTAACATATGAAATACAAAGTTACTTCCAATAAATCCTGCTCCACCTGTTACGATAATATTCATAATTAAAAACTCCTTTTAGTATAAATTTTCCTGATATTTTCCATCTAATACATCTTTGAGATACTGTCCGTACTGATTCTTCTTCAATACTTCATAAACTTCCAGAATCTCCTCTTTGCTGATCCAGCCATTAAGATATGCAATCTCTTCCAGGCAGGCAATCTTACGATGCTGATGTGTCTCAACTGTTTTCACAAAATTTGTCGCATCAACAAGACTCTCATGAGTACCTGTATCAAGCCATGTAAATCCCTGTCCGAGAAGCTCCACATTCAAGTTACCTTTCTCAAGATATACTCTGTTCAAATCTGTGATCTCCAACTCTCCACGGGCACTTGGTTTCAGATTCTTCGCATACTCTACAACCTTGTTGTCATAGAAATACAAACCTGTTACACAGTAATTGCTCTTTGGTTTCTCCGGTTTTTCTTCGATAGAAATTGCTTTTCCTGTCTTGTCAAATTCAACGATACCAAAACGCTCCGGATCATCTACATAATATCCAAATACAGTAGCGCCCTTACCTGTCTCTGCATTTTCCACAGCAGCTTTCAGACGCTTATTCAGACCATGTCCTGCGAAAATGTTATCGCCAAGAACCATTGCCACTGTATCATCACCGATAAATTCTTCACCGATGATAAATGCCTGAGCCAGTCCGTCCGGGCTTGGCTGTACTGCATATGACAAATGTACTCCAAACTGATGTCCGTCACCAAGCAGCTCTTTAAATCTTGGTGTGTCCTGTGGTGTAGAAATGATCAGAATATCACGGATACCTGCATTCATTAATACAGACATCGGATAATAAATCATCGGTTTGTCATAAATTGGCAATAACTGTTTTGATGTTACCATTGTCAAAGGATACAGACGAGTGCCTGAACCTCCTGCTAAAATAATTCCCTTCATGAGAACCTCCTTATACGTTATATATTCAATATTTTTCACGTCTCGTTTACTAGTTGTTCCCATTATAAAAGGTGACCTAAGGTCACCTTCAAGTACTTTTTTTAATTTTTATAAAATTTTTATTCTACTGTAACGCTTTTCGCAAGGTTTCTCGGCTTATCTACATCCAATCCCTTTGCAACAGATACATAATATCCAAGCAGCTGAAGAGGGATAACTGCCAATGAAGTAGCAAAATGTTCATCTGTCTTCGGAACATAAACCGCAAAATCTGCTGTATCTTCTATATTATAATTGCCATAATGTGTCAGACCCATCAGATATGCGCCACGACTCTTCACCTCAACCAGATTTGAAACTGTTTTTTCATATAAATGATCCTGTGTCAGAACACCGATTACCAACGTTCCATCCTCAATTAAACTGATTGTTCCATGCTTCAATTCACCTGCTGCATATGCCTCTGAATGAATATAACTGATTTCTTTCATCTTAAGACTGCCTTCCAGACAGATTGCATAATCGATTCCTCTTCCAATAAAGAATACATCCTTTGAGTTTGCATATTTCGCTGCAAACCACTGAATACGCTCCTTATCTTCCAGAATCTTGCCAATCTTTCGAGGAATCGTAGTAAGTTCCTGAATCATTTCACAATATTTTTCCTCAGGAATCGTTTCACGTACCTTTGCCAACTGCAGAGCCAGTGCATACGATGCGATCAGCTGTGTGCTGTACGCTTTTGTCGTTGCAACCGAAATTTCCGGTCCTGCAAGTGTATAAAATACATTATCAGCCTCACGTGCAATTGAAGAACCTACAACATTCACAATCGCAAGTGTCTTAACACCAAGCTCCTTTGACTCACGAAGTGCAGCCAAAGTATCTGCTGTCTCTCCCGACTGGCTGACCAAAATAACGAGACCATTTTTATCCAAAATCGGTTTACGATAACGGAACTCTGATGCAAGCTCAACACGTACCGGAATTCTTGCCAGATCCTCGATCACATACTGTGCTGCAACACCAACATGATATGCCGAACCACATGCCACAATATAAATCTGGCTGATTTCCTTCATATCTTCCTCTGTCAGTCCAACTTCTGTCAGATCAATCTTGCCATCCTTCAAAACAGAATTCAAAGTATCCTCTACCACCTTCGGCTGCTCATGGATCTCTTTCATCATAAAATGCTCAAATCCACCCTTTTCAGCTGCCTCAGTATCCCATTTGATCTCAACAAGCTCTTTCTCGATCTCATCTCCATCCAGGTTATAAAATGTAATATTCCCCTTCTGCAGACGGGCAATCTCCATATTACCGATATAATATACATTTCTAGTATATTTCAAAATAGCCGGAACATCAGAAGCAATGTAAGACTCACCATTCTCCACACCTAAGATCATCGGGCTGTCTTTTCTTGCCACATAAATCTCTTCCGGATACTCCTTAAACATCACTGCCAATGCGTAAGACCCACGAATACGGACCATTGCATGATTGATTGCATCAATCGGAGTACCAAGATACTTCTTATAATAATAATCGATCAATTTGATCGCAACCTCAGTATCTGTCTCAGAATAAAATACATAACCCTTTTTCACAAGCTTATCCTTTAATTCCTGATAGTTCTCGATAATCCCGTTATGTACACCTACTACATTACCATCATCACTGCAATGTGGATGTGCATTTGTCTCGGATGGTTCCCCATGTGTTGCCCATCTTGTATGTCCTATACCACAGCTTCCGGATACCGCACGTCCATCATCTGTCTTCTCACAAAGAACACTCAGACGGCCCTTCGCTTTTACTACTCTAACCGGTGCTTCACCGTCACGAACTGCAATTCCTGAAGAATCATATCCACGATATTCCAGCTTTGACAATCCATCCAGCAAAACCGGAGCTGCATTTTTGTGTCCGTTAAATCCTACTATTCCACACATATAACTTCTCCCATATTTTAAAACATCTCTTTTGTTACCAAATATATGCGAATTTTTTTACAACCCGCAAAATATATTCGGTTGTAAGTATAACTTATTTTTCATAATTATGCAATTGCAAGACTAACCAATCTATTGTAAAATATAATTAATTTTTACATTATTTGCTCAAAAATGGGCAGAAAAGAGGCTCTGATATGAAATATAAAAATATTGTTTTTGACTATGGAAATGTAATTGCCCAATTCGACGGTCTTGCTATTTTAAGGTCCTTTTGCGATTCACAAGAAGATGCCAACCTGCTGCGCGATATCGTTTACCGACAATGGCCGGACCTCGACCGGGGCATTCTCGAATACGATGATTACCTGCAAAGTACACTGGAATTGACGCCGCCACAGCTTCAAGATACCGTCCGCACATTCTTTTGCGACTGGCCAAAAGAAGTCACACACCTTCCATATACCCTTGCATTTATCAAAGAATTAAAAGAGCGTCAGATTCCAATCTATCTCTTATCCAACGCTCCTACTTACTTTGCTGATTATATGGCAGATTCAGAATTATTAAAAAGTTTCAACGGCGTCGTTTTCTCCGGTCCGATCAAAATGGCAAAACCAGACCTGAATATTTATGAGTACTTCTTTAAGCATTTTAATCTCAAGCCAGAAGAATGCTTCTTCATCGATGACCTTCCACAAAATATCGAAGGTGCCAAAAATGCCGGAATGGATGGTATTGTCTTTACCGGAAATATTGATGATGTAAAAAAACAGATTGAATTTTAGTTCATAAAATTTTTGCAATTTTTAAAAACTCCGAAGATATCGCATACATGGAAACAAAAACTCGTTAAGGCTTTGATATGTGCCTTAACGAGTTTTATTTTTTAATATGATATATTATTAACTTCTGAAATACAAACAACAAAAGCGTTTACTTCAACCTTACAGCAAATGCTTTCTCAATTCAGCTCCGCTCTTCGCACTCAAATATGCCGGTGCAATATCAAACACTGTCTTGCATCCTGACTGACCTTCCTGCGCCAGTTTGTAAGCTGCTCTTGCATAGGCAACGATCACAGATGCTGTAAACTCCGGATTAGAATCCAGCTTCAAGCTATACTCGATAAGATGATTATTCTCTCCATCCCATCCTGTCTTGCCGCTGCGAAGCACAAATCCACCATGTGGGATTCCACTATGATTTGCCTTCAACTCTTCCTCACTGATAAAATGTACGGTTGTATCATAATCAGAGAAATAGTTTGGCATTGTCTTAATCTCTTCTTCAACCTTCGCTGCATCTGCACCCTCTTCAAGCACTACAAAGCACTCTCTTGTATGCTTCTGTCTTGTTGTCAGCTCCGGATTCTCCCCGTTACGAACTGCTTCCAGTGCAGCCTCTACCGGAATTGTATACTGCTTTCCATCTTTGACACCTTCCACGCGGCGGATTGCATCCGAATGTCCCTGACTGACACCCTTGCCCCAGAAAGTATAGTCCTTACCTTCCGGCAAGATTGCATTTGCATAAAGTCTATTTAAAGAGAACATACCAGGATCCCAGCCTACAGAAATAATTCCGACATTACCACCTTTTTTAGCTGCTACATCGACATCTTCAAAATGCTCTGGAATTCTTGCATGTGTATCAAAGCTGTCAATGACATTGAACATCTCTGCATACAATGGTGTCTGCTTTGGAAGATCTGTTGCACTTCCTCCACAAAGAATCATTACATCAATCTTATCTTTCCAATCCTGCACATCCGCAATACGGCATACAGGAACATCCTCTGTCAAAATCTGAACTGTCGCAGGATCTCTACGTGTAAATACTGCTACCAGTTCCATATCTGCATTCTGTTTAATTGCACACTCTACACCTCTTCCAAGGTTACCATATCCTAAAATACCAATTCTAATGCTCATATTGATCCCTCCTATTGTTTCTTAACCGAGTCTTATTATAAACCCGTTAAGAGTTTGTGCGCAATAATTTTTTTCTTTCCCTTCAACATACAGTGGTACGATAAACGGTGGTGGCAGAATCAACATAACGATAACAGAGATCAAGGTCAGCGGCTCAACGAAGATTCCCCCGGCTGTCACCACAAAAAATGTGATTGGGAGTATCCCCGTATCCACTTTTATACTTGCCCTATAAAATGTGTAGAACAGTGAGGTCGGCAGGGTAAAGTTCATTACCAGTGTCTGAAATCCCTCAATCCCTTCCTCACTGATCAGTTTTTTCTCTCTGCATATCATGCCGATGATAAGCATGATGATCACAGGTAAGATTACTTGTAATAGATTCATTTTCTTTTTCCTCTCATTTACAGAAATGGACACTCTCCGTTTAGTTCTTCCAAATATCCCATCACTCTTTTTTGTGCATCTGTATTTACCTTTTGATATGTCTCTACCAACATCCCAATCTCTGTCTCTTCGCTAATTACATAAGTATTATTATCTCTACTTCTGCTTCCTGTATGCTCTGCTCCTGATAACAACTCATATAGTGTCACACAAATGTGGTTTCCATAGATTTTTCATCATCTTATTTTTTCGTTTGAATTTCATCCACAATTGTCCGAATAACTTCAACATCTTCTACCAAATCCTCTGCTATAACTTCCATGCTCTGTCCTTTGGCAAGTTTCTTTTGGACTAATTGTTTCAGGAGTTCTGTTCTTCCTTTTATTATTCCACGTTCTTCTATTCCTTCACTTAAATTACACATTATTTTCACATCCTCCCTTATTGATTTTTCCATTGGTATATGATATTCGTTTTTGAGTATATCTAATTTTTCCTCTTCTCTTAGTGTTTCTGACAATAATGTTCCTAGAAGTCGGTGTAGTTTATGTTTTTCTTCTTTAGATGAGATTTCTTTTGCCAGCCCTATCATACCAATATTCACCAAATCCTCTTTTCCTTTCCAGACCTGATTTCCTATAATTGTATCATTTGTCAGATGAATATGGTTCATGCTATTCTCTGACATGTTCATACATATCCAAATGGAATAAACTTTTTTAATATCGTTATAATTACTATTCACAAACTCCCGGTTCTTCTGGGACGAGATTTCTCGACTGGCGTAAAAGACAGCTCGGTTAAGAATATCATATTCTGCCGGTTCTTTTCTCTGTGCTTCTACATTTATGATAATCTTCGAGCATCCCGCTTTCAAGCGCACATAAAAAATAATATCAAATAAAATGTATCCGGCGTTCACTTCTTCCGGTGACATGCCCCGAAATTCTTCTACTGCCTCTATCAAGATTCGCGCCAGTATGTCTTTGTAGCCAAGCAGTTTTTTTGCACAAGCATCATACTGTGCTTTAAGGTCTGTCGCTAATACAGCATTTTTCAACTCAGTATTCATTTTTCCTCCTTTTTGCAGAAGGAACTCTCTTTATCTCTAATTACTCCCAGTCCTCTTCTGCTTTTTATATATTATTTGGTATTAAAGCATAGATTTCTGAAATGTTATTAGAATATAGATGGTGATTGGTCACCTTAGAATTCGTAAGAAATATGCTTTTGGATAGTTTAACATATATTTTTAACGTATTGCAATATAGAAACAATTTTTTGCCATAAAAATTGTAACAGTTCAGCCTTTCCGACTGAACTGTTACAAAAAATAGGTAGTCCTTTAACTTAATAGAAACTACCTACCATTGGTGCCTGCCCGACCTCAAACAGTTAATCCAATAGCTTTCCTTCTCGATAAGACCATTCAAGATAATCCGGATTCTGATAATACAAGTCGGTATTGAAATTCGATATTTCATCACTAATAAACGAAAAAAATATCTTCATCAATTCCTGTACTTCTTCCCCTCGTTTTGCACAGTCTTCTATTAAAATAGTTGCTTCCTGCATCAGTACCTGCTCCACATCTGACGACTCTAAATAAAAACTTAATAGTACCTGACACCAAGAGGTAACCGGCTTTCCGATAGACAATCACATAAGAATACTTTATACTCAAATTATTAGATTAGAACCCTACACCGGTTCAATCACACAGAAAGAGAGGTCCTATACATTGAACCATTTGGCTATGATATTAATTCTCACAGTAATCGCTCATCTTCTTTGGTTTGCCGTGATGACTGAACGAAAATATTCTCTCAAAAAAACTTTACTGCTCTATGGATTTTATGCTGTATTTTTTACCATTTGGTACTTATTGGCATTTTCTTTGCTAGGCAAAGATTCACCATATGTAATACCTTTTTCGTTTATCGGAACTATATTACCTGCTTTTTTGCTGTTTCTGTATACTTCTTCTGATACCTTCTGCAAAAAATTATTTTTGCTCATCACTTATGCAAACTTATTTTGTATTTTTATTTGCATTTCTGTTTTAATTTGTGATGGATTGTTTTTAAATTTATCAACCGTCCAGCAGATGTATGCCAGAGGCATTGTAAGAATATTGCTAAATCTCCCTGCGTTATTGCTGTACTTCTATTTTGTCCGGCCTTATATGCACGCTGTACCTGGAAACAAGAAGCAAACATGGTACTCGATATGTCCCTGGCACAAAGCTGACACTTGAACTCATGCAGTACCACTCACCGGAAGGACGAAAGGAGCCCATCTTTTTTGCCGCTAATGATGTCAGCGGTGCCCGTCATGTAGCACTAAAAATCACAAATATTGATGAGGCATTTTTGCATATAAAATCTATGCCAGACACAAAACTAATCAATGAAACGGAAGACTATCAAGTATTTCAGATTAGTAAAACCTCACCGGACGAGGTTCATTTCTTTGATCAAAAGACACAGGAAACGGATGAAAGGAATCAACAGACAGCAAGATTTCTCAGCGAAGTTCGTTATTTTTATTTTATCGACAAATACGGTCTACAGTGGGAATTTGAGCAGGGGCATACTGATATAGGCGATTAGGTGAATAGTCGAAAAAGGAGTTTGTTTTCATTATACTTTATTGTGCACAACAGACTCCTTTTTTAGTTTATCTAAGAGGTTTGCTTCCATAATAAAATTCTTTTTTTGTAAATCCACACGCATATAATTGAGAATCGATTTATCGGATTGAAATGCTACCATCCAACAGTACTCATAGATTTCAGGTTTATCAATGTTACAGGCATATCGGCGTGCGATTTCCAATTCCTGGGTTATGTTTCCTTTCATTTTTCTCAGCAATTATATTAAAATTGAATGTTCATGGCTGCGCCATAAAAAATCTACACCTCTTTATCCGATTCGAACTGATCTGGATATTTCTTGCTTCCCTCATAACCACAGACTCCCATTCTTGGTGAATTACATACATGCAGCAAAAACTCTTCACCATAAAAATCCTCATCATCTTCAGTATCAGATTCCGCTCTTAAGCATTCTTCACACCAAAATGGTTCGCCATCATAATCATAATACTCTTCCGGATTCACCCACTCTGCTTTATTCTGTCCACAATGACTGCAAATAATTTCAATTGGATTATTACGGGACAAAATCACAATTCCGTCATCTTTCCTTACACCTTCACGATAACTATGGACATTCAATATCAATTCCGTGGTTGAACCAAAATCGTATTCATAAGACATATTATCACCAACCTTAACAACATCTCTTAATCTATAATTCATATTTTTGGCCGGTGTTCCCCACATATAATCATCCGACGGATATTTTTCATATGATATTCCATTAATTTCATATGCACTTAGATGTTGGCAGCATTCTACCCAGATATCACGTATAAATTTGTCTAATTCATTTAATGTAACATTTTCACTTGCTTCAACAATCAACCAGTATTCCTTACTATATTTTGCTGTAATTATAATTTGAAAATATCCACATTTTCGCTTGCCTTTTTCCGTTTCTATTTTAGCCTGCCTTTTCTTACAAGATGCCAAATGTCGAATCATTCCACCTTTGGTACATTCTTTTCCACAATATTTACATAATCCTTTTGTTTGAGTTGCCATTTACTTTTCCTCTTTTCTTTGTCTCGTCAGGATATATTCGACTCACTTCTGTTTATAGATTTGCATAAAAGCGTTTGCTGAAATGTCTTGCACCTCACTTCAGTAACTGAGATATCGTTATTTTGAATCCAGGATAAATTCCAATCGGTATTTCATCATTAAAAGTATACTGTACTGAATCTTCTATTCCTTCAAATAAATAAATCTGAACTGTTTCCGTCATTGGGTTTATAATCCAATATTCCCTTACTCCGGCAGTACGATATTTGAACAGTTTTGTCATATAATCCATACTCTGACTGCTTGGAGATACAACTTCAATTATCCAATCTGGCGCACCACTACATCCTTTATCATCTAATTTATTTGGATCACAAATAACCGACACATCCGGCTCAACATATGTTTTATCATCTTTATTTAAAAATACTGCAAATGGCGCAGAATAGACTTCACATTTTCCATTATTATCAGAAATATATCGGTCAATAGCACTTACTAATCTAGTTGATATTTTCTGATGTAGTCTACTTGGTGGTGCCATATCATATATAGTTCCATCAATTAATTCCGCCCTCTGTCCATCTGGAAGTTCGTATATATCTTTTGTTGTGTAATTATTTTCCTTTGGTGATGACATACGCCTTCACCCCTTCCATAAATATTAATCTTAAAAATCTTTCCCGTATTCAGGAATTTCTTGGAATCCTTGATTTCCCTGACATTTCTAAACAGGCTATTTCAATATGATAGATGGGTAATCCCACTTTCATTATATCATTTTCTGTAATAAAAATAGCATAGGATTCACACAAATTTTCATATTTTTCACCTGGTTCTGTTATAAATTTAATAGTGTCTGGCACCAATGTATGTTATACGTTTATATCGTAAACGGTGAATAGCATTTACACATTTGCATCTGATGATATAATCTTGCCTGACATCCCCTCTAGCTTCTAAATTCTCTCTGATGTAAATGATTTGCAAAATATCCAAATGCCATTGTCATAAAGAAGAAATGGCTCCCTGCCTTTGCATAATCTAATATTTTAGTCATACTGGTTTTGATGTATAGACTTTCAACCGTCATATCCAAAACACTATACCCTATCATCTCACCAAATCCGACTTTACAACCAGCATATAAATAATATAATATTGCAAAATCCAAAGAAACTTCCAAATAATTTACAAGCAATAATATAATAGACCTTATTACATTTGCAGAAGGTCTTTGAATATCCGACAACACAATCAGACAGATCAAATAAGTAATCGTATCCATCATCAAATATAGGATTATAACTTTGTACCCTATATTATCATTTCCAAATGTAACACCCTTTGTTATTAATATATGTATGAAAATTGGCAATAAAAGCTTTATAAATGTGATGATTTCTACTGTTCCCCGTCTACGATTCCAATCATATCTGCCTATTATATCTTTCAACCATAAAATCGGCATAAATGCTGTTCTCATCAATAACAACAGCATACGAAATAAACGAGCAACTGTAAAATATCCTCGCTTTGTATCATTCTTTGCTAAATCATATATATATCTGGTTTGTGCCGACCATGAATTTTGATATACTACTCTATGCTTTTTGATAAAAGCAATATTATATTTATCTAATATCTTTTGTGCATAACTTGCATGCTGCTTTTCTTTTTGTATATCTTGATGGTATATACAAATTGTTATTTTTTTCAATGGCATCCGCTGAAAATATTCTTCATCCTCAGCCTCCCATTCTACTAAAACATTTCCAATAGTTGCAATTGCAATTCTAGTTGCAAGTTCAAATGGTATTCCATAATTTCCTGCCCCTATAATCGGTATTGCTACTGCTTCAACATCCCAACAATCTTTTAGCTCCTGCATAATATTTTTATAGCAAGATTCTAATACTTTCGTACAACTGCATCTATCTGATTTTGTTTAACATATTCCGTAATTTCACCCATGTGTATATTTAACATCCCCGGGATTGTCTTATGCATCCTCATAATTATATTCCTTCTTTTATGTTTCAAAATGTGTCCTTAATATATCAGAAAAACTTACTTTTTAAACTGTTCAATACACTGTTCTATCTCTGGATAAAGTTTATAATTCTTACAGCCATAGCTTTGCATTATTCTATTAATACGTTCACAGTCCTCTTCACTATGATATGAAATATGCCACTCTGCCCCTGAATTATCATAAGGTGTTTGGGGATCATGCTCCAAAAATGCTTCTACTGGCGTAAGAACTCCCAAATGCATTCTTTTATTCAACATCCGTAAATATTCCCGTCGCATTTTTTTATTTCGCTCTTCCTGTTCTTCCCTAAAACGTCTTCTCACACCAGCCATTTCCAATCGTAACTGTACATCTCTTTCCACATGTTGATATGGATCTTCGACATACGGTTTAATCATCTCATCTAAAAGTTCATATTCTGGAAAACTAATTGGTTTCCTTTTCATAACACGTTCCCTATGGCTGAAAGCATATTGCATATTGATATTCATAATTCCATCATGATCCAGACAATCCAAATATTCTTTTTCCACTTCTTCCAAAAACATCTCCGGATCTTCTGAAATTCCTTGTGTTTCATATACCAAATGTTTTATATATCCTAAATCTGCATCTCCAAATCCCAACCCCAGGACATAAATTTTTTTAATATTTTCTATTCTAACTCCATGTAATCCACAAAACATTTGTAGCTTCATATAATTATCTTCTATATGCTTATCAGAATTATATAAAAATTCTTCTATATAATACAATCCTTCCATTCGAGGTTTATTTTTAAACAATCTTAATGGTTCATATGGATACTCTGGATGTGTTGCATGCCCTACAATAATAGAATCTTTATCCTTTGCTTCACCATGAATATGAAATTCATTCACAGTCTTCACATCAAAACGCTTTAGCAAAGTTTCCGTATAATTAAAATTCACAAACAATACATTATCACCAAATGCATACTTCGAAATTTCCTCACTAATATCAATTGTTGCCACCCAATCCTGAAACATTTCCTTTAATATCTTTTGAGCATTTTCTGCGCACCTTTTAATATTTTTCACTCCATCTCTTCCAAAGAAATAATTAATTTGCTGATCATCTATTTTATCCATGGCTGTTTCAAAGTTCCACCAAAATATATGATTCAATTTCTGTGGTTTAAATGGGTCTCCGTAAAACAATTCAACATCTGAATATGTAATAATATTGCCCTTCAAATCGACTGCTGGTGTCCCATCGTCATTATATTTTGTATATTTCTTTAAATGAAGACGTTCCAGCATCTCCCCTAAATGTGCTTCATAATATTTTTCAAATGATTGATAGCTTGTATCCAAATTCTGCCAGATATCAAATCCATTTCCGATTAATATTAAAGTATCTACCGGTGTTCTTTGTTCTATCGGTACATATTTCGATTCAAATAAATCTTTATCAAACAACATAGTTTCTACTACTCCTCCGATTTCATACAATATATACCTTATATTACCATCTTTCTCGATATATTAATACCATATATTGATTTTCATCAACATAAATCCATCGACAATTTTCGACATTTTTCGACCCTTAAACATACTCTTCTCATTCCTCGCAAATAATGAAATCATTCTTCTGATAAATTACTTCCTGCCTTGTTGATTCCCACCGAATACTTTTTCAACACCAAAGCTCTTCCTTTTTTGTCTCACAATTGTTATTTATCATAACATTTCCATTCTTTTTTCATCCCCCTCTTGCACCCTTCCCAATCTTATGTTACTATAAATACGTTAAAATCAATAATTAGCAAATGCAGTTTTGTTACTTAAACTAACATCGTATTGTATACCTATTAAAATACACATATTAAAGAAAGGATTTCACTATGAAAAAATTATCTCAGTCTCTTTTAGCTGACTTGGTTGCTACAAAGAGAAAAGAACAAAACATGACACAGCAGGCACTTGCCGATGCAACAGGAATCAATCGCGCATTAATTTCCCGCCTGGAGAAAGAAGATTTTCTTCCATCTATTCCACAGTTGGAAGCATTGTGCGAAGCTCTTGGATTTGAACCAGATGAAGTTTTCGTAGATAACACAAATACTAAGCTTGCTTCACCGGCACCACTTAATATTGCCGTTGCAGGTACAGGTTATGTAGGACTTTCTATCGCAACTTTGCTTGCGCAGCACAATCACGTTACTGCAGTAGATATCATTCCTGAAAAAGTAGATTTGATCAACAATAAGAAATCACCTATTCAAGATGATTATATTGAAAAATATCTTGCTGAAAAAGAACTTGATCTTACTGCAACTTTAGATGGAGAAAATGCTTATAAAAATGCTGATTATGTTGTTATTGCTGCGCCAACAAACTATGACAGCAAAAAGAACTATTTTGATACTTCCGCTGTAGAAGCTGTTATCGAACTTGTTTTGAAAGTAAATCCAGATGCAATCATGGTGATTAAATCTACAATCCCTGTTGGATATACTGACTCTGTCCGCAAGAAATATAACACTAGCAATATTATTTTCAGCCCGGAATTTTTAAGAGAATCCAAAGCGCTCTATGATAACCTTTATCCAAGCCGTATCATTGTTTCTACTGATAAAAATGATGAACGCCTTGTAAAAGCATCAAGAGATTTTGCTGCACTTCTTCAGGAAGGTGCACTCAAACAAGATATTGACACATTATTTATGGGATTCACTGAAGCTGAAGCTGTAAAATTATTTGCAAATACATATCTTGCACTTCGTGTTTCTTATTTTAATGAGTTAGATACTTACGCAGAAATGAAAGAACTGAATACACAGGATATTATCAATGGTGTGTGTTTAGATCCACGAATCGGAACACATTACAACAACCCTTCTTTCGGATATGGCGGATATTGCTTACCGAAGGATACAAAACAGCTGCTTGCTAACTACAATGATGTTCCTCAAAATATGATGAGCGCAATCGTGGAAAGTAACCGAACAAGAAAAGACTTTATTGCTGACCGCGTGCTTGAACTGGCAGGTGCTTATGAAGCGAATAGTTCATGGGATGCAACAAAAGAAAAAGAAGTTGTTGTCGGTGTTTATAGACTGACTATGAAGAGTAATTCTGATAACTTCCGTCAGAGCAGTATCCAGGGCGTAATGAAACGAATCAAAGCGAAAGGTGCAACTGTTGTAATCTATGAACCAACACTTGAAAATGGAACAACATTTTTTGGAAGTAAAGTTGTAAATGATCTTGCTGAATTCAAAAAGCTCAGCCACAGTATCATTGCAAACCGTTATGATTCTTGTCTGGATGATGTCCGTGACAAAGTATATACAAGAGACTTATTCCAGCGTGACTAATATTTTTCAACCATAATTAATAAAGATTCAAGTTTTAAAACGAGGAAAGTGCTATGAAAAATCAAAATGTAACTTTAAAAAATGCAACGATTCTTGTAACAGGTGCAGCCGGTTTTATCGGCTCTAACCTCGTTCTTGAATTGCTTCGTACTACAGAGCCTGTTCATATCATCGGCATCGATAATATGAATGATTATTATGATGTTTCAATCAAGGAATATCGTTTAAGAAAAATTAAAGAAGAAGTCCAGAAACATACTGCATCATCTTGGAATTTTATAAAAGGATCTATCGCTGACAAAACTTTGATTGATCAGATTTTTACAAATTATAAACCAACTGTTGTTGTAAATCTGGCTGCTCAGGCAGGTGTGCGCTACTCTATCACAAACCCTGATGTTTATATCGAATCAAACCTGATTGGATTTTACAACATTTTAGAGGCATGTCGTCATTCTTACGATGCCGCTTCCTGCGATGATTCTTATCATGGAGTAGAGCATTTGGTATATGCTTCTTCCTCATCTGTATACGGAAGCAACAAAAAAATCCCTTACTCTACAGATGATAAAGTAGATAATCCGGTTTCACTGTATGCTGCCACTAAAAAGTCAAACGAATTGATGGCTCATGCTTACAGTAAGCTTTATAATATTCCATCCACAGGACTCCGCTTCTTCACCGTATACGGACCTGCCGGAAGACCTGATATGGCATACTTTGGATTTACAAACAAGTTACGTGCCGGAGAAACAATTCAGATCTTTAATTATGGAAACTGCAAACGAGACTTTACCTTTGTCGATGATATTGTAGAAGGAGTCAAACGTATAATGCAAGCTGCTCCTGAAAAGAAAAACGGCGAAGACGGACTTCCGATTCCGCCATACGCCGTATATAACATCGGTAACAATCAGCCTGAAAATCTGCTTGACTTTGTAGATATTCTTCAACAAGAGCTGACTCGTGCCGAAGTTCTGCCTGCTGATTACGATTTCGAAGCACATAAAAAACTGGTTCCTATGCAGCCAGGTGATGTTCCGATCACTTATGCAGATACTACTGCATTAGAAGAAGATTTCGGATTCAAACCTAGCACAAATTTAAGAGATGGTCTTCGAAAATTTGCTGAATGGTATAAAGAATTTTATAAAAATTAATCTATTCTTGAAAAACCTTCTTTGTAAGATTACAGAGAAGGTTTTTTAAGAGTAATTTCCTAAAAATTCGAATGGCAGCTGACACCTTTTAGAGCCATATTCATTGTTTTAAAAATCTGACGCTGTACAATCTAAAAATCGTTTCACTGTTCGTTTCTCCCTTGCTTCGATTTTTATTGCTTCATTTTTATCCTGCCATTTCTAAGTCCTCTTTCTCTTACATCAATCCCATTGACATCATATATTCTGTAAAATCGCCAATACTCATGTTAACTCCGTTATCATACATCATCTGTACTCCGGTTTTCATTTGCTCTATTGCTTCCTGTATCGTTGGATCCGAAGGATCAATCCACGACATTTCATCATCTGACAATCCCCCGACTTTTTGTACAATTACCATACAGCAATTTACTTTCTCGGCGTCAGACGCAGCATTCCAATCTTCTTTCAGCCAGTTAAGATATTGATTACCGAAATCTTTTCCCGATGCAATTGATAATTCTTCAGGCATTGAAAAAAATCTATTTCCAACCGCTGTCATATCCTCTTCATTTACTTCGTACTGTTTCACTTCTTCATCATACATAATTCGCACCGGAAAACTTTCAGGCTCACCAAATGTTTGATTAGAGGCAGCATTCTCATAAGCCTTCATAACAACTTCACCAAGCTGATCCAGACTCGGCGTAGCTATTGCGCTCTTCACCGTTTCCTTCAGTGCAAGTTCTATAAAATCAGACGGATATACCAATACATTTACAGTATAATTTCCTTCTTTATCTTCTGTTGCATCTTTCACTTCATATTTCACAGAAGAAATCATTTTTTCAGCAAGTCCTCTTGTATCTAAACCTGTCATTGCAATCGCACTCAACTCAGCATCAATCTGTGTTGAAATCATATCTAACAGCTCTTCATACTCTTCCTTTAAATCCTCTTCCGATTCTCCTGTTATCTTCGCATATTCAGCAACGTCTCCCTTTAATGTCGCATCCATCATTGCCTGAATTGTCTTTACTGGGTCAATTTGGGGTCTTCCTCCACAACCAATCAACATCGTTGCAATCATCAAGACTGATACTACTCCCCCCATAATCTTTCTAAATTTTTTCATTTTTCTTTCCTCCTCTTTCTTTTTACAGACTTTTTAATCGCCCTTTATCTTCTGTCTGTATATTGATATATCACTATAATACTGCTTTTTATAATTAAAGGCAAGAAAAAGGAGCTGTTGCTTTAACGAATAAATTTTCGTGAAGCAGCAGCTGTCTTATCAGCAAATTAAAAAAGTGTATAAAAATACCCTGCCAGCTTTCACCAGCAGGGTTGATTTGAATTTTTACTTGTAAAGGTCTTCCAGCGTTATCAGCCGAACTTCACCTCGCTCTTGCGCCTGAAGAAGTCCATCTGTGAATCCGCTTTTCGAGAAAATATAGTAATAATAGTTGTTACCTTTTCCGAAAGCTGATGCATAATCCCGAATCAAATCGAGTTCATCTACGCCAATTTTCTCATTTCTGCACTTACACGAACCAATGATATATTCCTTACCCTCAACAGGTGTTCCGACAATATCAATCTGTATTTGCTTTTTCTTCTTCGAGTCTGTCCCCCACCACTGGCCGATTTCACTCAGCTCAACAGGGAGGCTATCCGAATAATAAAGCAGATAATCATGACACATCTTCTCAAAAATCAAGCCCATGTAATCCGGAAGATGCTGTTTTACTGCGTGTAGGTAAATCTTTGCAATTCTGCCAGAATCAATTACACTCATATTAACTGGAACAAAGCGATACCAGAACCGGAAAAGGTTATCTGCCAACAGATAGATTGTTTTCTTACCCGGTTTTTCTGTGATTGGTGTTTCTTTCTTTACAATGCCAAGATCAATCAGCGTTCTCAAATACTTCGATACAATCGAATTCTCCTCACCGACTCTCATCTTGATGTCGTTCATTCGGGAAGCACCCTCTGCAATCGCTTTGATGATTGCATTATAAATGGCCGGCTCGCGGAGTTCCTGCTTTAGTAGATTTCCCGGTTCCTCATACAGATAGCTGGAGCGGTCAAAGAAATTATCCAGCAGAGCTTCATCCACACTATCCCTCACATCCAACTTGTTGATATAATGCGGAACTCCTCCCGTGATTCCATAAATCAGAGAATTGTCTTCTACAGACAGATTCGGGTGGAACACAGCTGTTTCCTTATAGTCCAGCGGCTCAATCTTAAACTGACCGGTGCGAACTCCATATCTGACCGCTCAAAACTCATGATTGACTTTGAGAGAGCCTCCAGATTTTCCTTTCCGGTCGTGTTCATCGCAGAAAAGAAAATGGTAGGTTTATCTTTACATAACTCATTGATCAAAGCCGTTTTTCCAACACGCCGTCTGCCGTAGATGACAATACACTCAAACTTATCACCAGCGTACCGTTTATTCAGTTTCCGAAGCTCATCCTCACGGCAATAGAATTGACTCATTCATCCACCTCCTATAATTATACTCGTGAGTTAGTAACTCGTAAGTTACTTCTTTGTGAGTATAATAAATCAGATGTTCCGCAAAGTAAAGTAAAATAAAAAGAAATAAATATGGTTACTGTCATACATTTGAATCCACCTGGATTGGTAAATTTTTTATGCAAGCTCTTTTAGTGCTTCTATATATCCCATCACTCTTTTCTGTGCATCTGTATTTAACTTTTGATATGTCTCTACCAACATTCCAATCTCGATCTCTTTGCTAATTACATAAGTATTATTATCTCTGCTTCTGTTTCCTGTATGTTCTGCTCCTGATAACAGCTCATATGGTGTCACATCCAATACTTCACAAATTATCAAAATCTTATCACTAAAAATTTAATACTGCCTGACACCTCTTTTGTAAAGCTACTGCTCCAGCTCCGCAATAACTTTTTCAATTGCAGCAACCTCTTCTTCCAACTCTTCTGCAATCACATCGATATCCTTTCCCTTCAGCAATTTCTTCTGAACTTGCTGTTTGAGTAGATCTTTTTTTCCCAATTCTAGACCGGTCTTTCTTCCTTCTTCAATTCCCGCTTTCCTGCCAGCCTCCATTGCTCTTTCTTCAATTCCCTCACTCAAATTACACATTGTCTTCACTTCCTCCTCTATTGATTCTTCCATTGGTATATCATATTCATTTTCAAGTATATCCAATTTTTCATCTACTTTTAATTTCTCTGACAGTAATGTTCCTAACAATCGATGTAATTCATTGTTTTCATCTTTATCTGATAATTTTCCAGCTACTCCTACCATAATGATATTCAGCAGTTCAAGTTTTCCTTTCCACTTATAATCGCCCATGATTACATCATTTGTCAGATGAATATGATTCATACAATCTTCCTTCATATTCATACATATCCAAATCGAATATACCTTCTTAATGTCGTTGTAATTGCTTCCTTTAAACTCGCGATTCTTCTGCGACGAAATCATCCGACTGATATAAAAGATTGCACGATTTAAAATATCATAATCTGTAGGGTCTGTCTTTTGTGCTTCGATATTTATGATAATCTGCGAAACTCCATCTTTGGTTCGTACGTAAAAGATAATATCGAATCGCACAAATCCTGCATAAACTTCCAAATTCTCTGTATTCAATCCTACAATTTCATTTCCTTTTTCATCTACTCCGACAATCTTATTTGTAAGTCCCAACTCGACCGGAACTTTACTTATAAGTGGCTCTCCTTCGATCAAATACACCACTTCTTCCGGGCGCATTCCACGAAATTCATCTACTGATTTTGCTAAAATGTGAGCAAGTATAATCTTGTGTCCCAGCAATTTCTTGACACACTCGTCATACTGTGCCTTGATGTCAGTCGATAATACAGCATTTTTCAACTCAGTATTCATTTGTTTCCTCCTTCTTGCAGAAGGAACTTACTCTTGTCTAATGTCTTTCAGTCCTCTCCTGCTTTTTACATTTGTTTTGGTATTAAAGCATAGATTTCTGAAATGTGATTAGAATATAGATGGCGCATCGCACCTTAGAATTCATTAAGAAATATGCTTTTCTCTACTTTAGCATATGTGGAATGTTGATAGCAATACTGTAAATGCAAAAGGATGGTACTTTTAAGTTATGTGCTGTAAAAATTTGATGGCGCCTGACACCTGGTAGTGTGACACCTAGCGGCGGATAGGTCAACTTTACGGACGAAGCCCTATAACAAGAGTCTTAAACTCCTGTTCCGTATCCACAAAATGATAAGGTGCATACTCTCCATACGCTGTTGGTCGGCTAATTGTTACAAGCTGCACCCCTTTATAACCAACAATATTGTTCAACTCTCTTTTTTTATTCACAACGGTAAAGTGTGTCTTCTTTTCAAATCTGTTTTCCTCTTTTTTGGGTTTCGCACCACTATATGGTGGTGTAACCACGAGATTGACCACATTGGTACCTATCACCCGATGTATAACATATACATAATTCAGTCAGAAAGAAATTTAATGCCGCTTAACACCTGAAGCTCCCTATGTAATTACTGCTTAAAAAGAATTCAATCTTTTCTGTAATTCACTGAGTTTTTCTTTTTTCTCTAACTGTACTATTTGTTCATCCTTTATCAATTCAAGTGCATACTTTACGTACGGAAAAACTTCCATACATTCTTGATCACTGCTTTGATGAACCCCTTTACTGAGCACTCCATAGATTTTCTTTCTTACTGGTTCTAACTCACTTGGAATAATCACCTTTCCAAAGTGCTCAATCATTCGAATTTTATTATTAAAATCACACTTTTGATATTCTTCTTCATTCCATTTTTCCAGTTCAATACATTCCTTATGTAAACGCTCTACCAAAAATTCCAGTACTCTTCTAAGATAAATAAATGAACCACATCCAACTCCTGAAGCTAATAATCCCAAGGCTAATGAATAATCGCGATAATGCTTTTTTAGAATGCGACGATATTTATCACTTTGTAAGTACTGCATATCTGCCATTGATGGATATTGTCCAATTTTTCTAATAATAACATATCCCTCAACCTTTTTCACTGACTCATAATACTGCCGAACTTCATCAGACATAACCGGTTCCATTTCCGACATCCCATTCCATTGATTCAGTTCTGTTAGATATTCTTTTACTGCTACCGGTATCTCTTGTTTAATTCTTATTTTTTCAACAACAAACGAAACACTCACTTTATGTTCTGGATTCAAAACACACTGATATTCTCTATGAATATATGGTTCCGCAAGAATATCTTCCATACACCTTTGTTGGCTTTTGTTATAGTTTTCTTTCAACTGTTCATCACCCATTGCAAACACAGATGCATTATTATATTCGTCTGTCAAGCTCACTGATAAATACTCTTCCTTATGGTTTTTTACATATTTTCTTAAACTCATTCTTTTTACTGAATCTTTAAATGCTTGTTTCTGCTCACATTCTACACATGGAAGCATAAATGGGCTATTATTCTCTCTAATTGCAAATAAAACATTTGCATCTCTTCCACTGATATAGTTTTCTACTCCATATACATCATCAACTTCATTTTCTTTCCTTCTTACATCATAGGTATCTATTACAACATCTTCATAAAGCCCTAACTCAGTAATTACAGTACTTTTATCAAATGACGAAAGATGTGGAAGTTTAAGTGCTTTTTCTACTGTATATTCTTTCAATATTATTCCTCCGTATACTAATGTGGTTAATTGTTCTCTTGCCTTTCGAATAATTCATTCCTGTATAATACTTTAATGAATTTAATCGTCTATCACTTCGTTCCAAATCGTGATTTCCAGGGGGCATATAAATAGATGCCTTATCACATCCAGATGCACTTGCAAGCTCATGAATGTAATCGCCACATTTTTTCATGATATTTTCATCACTTTTCCCAATCCTGTAGTTGCTCTAAATGATTTCTATCTCCTGTATTTCAAAAGTGCCTGCGGTTTCAACAACGTCTTCTGGAT
>OHAC01001000.1_pt1 | contig 27560 bp, 19 predicted proteins | sample 1577051 | NCBI WGS metagenome assembly OHAC01 (sample SAMEA3541499, study PRJEB24748) | human gut metagenome | biome: human gut; feature: human-associated habitat; material: faeces | place: China | collected 2012 | reverse complement strand
CCGCTCCGGCAGCCATCATCGAGCTCGTCACCGAGCCGGTGAGCCCGAAGCAGGCCGTGGTGAAGGAAGCCGAAGCCGCAACCAAGGTTGCCGCTGCCGAGGCTCCGGAAGCCGCCGCTGAAGAGGCTACCGCTGAGAACGCCGAGTGAATCGCTCTTAGCTGATTGAAGGCCGGGAATCGCAAGGTTCCCGGCCTTTGTCATATCTGCTGCCAAGACTGTCGTGCCACATGCCTCACTATGCCAGCCATTTGCTATGCTCGATGCCGTGAGACTACGCATCGATTTGGCATATGACGGTACCGGCTTCTACGGATGGGCGAAACAGCCCGAAATACGTACGGTACAGGGCGAAATCGAACGCGTGCTGCATACCATTCTTCGCGTACCGGAAGGAGACCCGACCGAACCGCTGCGCCTTACCGTGGCCGGACGAACCGACACCGGCGTGCACGCCTCGCATCAGGTATGCCATCTGGACGTCAACGAGGACGTGCTCAAACGCTGCGTCGGCCACATGGACGTGCCGCCCGTCATCGCGCTTACCCGCAGACTTCAGCGCATGCTGCCGGCCGATATCGCAATCCGCGGCATCGCACCCGCTCCGAACGGTTTCGACGCGCGTTTCTCCGCGTTGGAACGTACCTACGTGTACCGAATCGCCGATAGGTCAAGCGAGGTGGACCCTCGTACCAGAAACTTCGTATTGCATATCGACGATGAACTTGACCTCAAAGCCATGAACGAAGCCGCTGCGATGACGATCGGCCTGCACGATTTCGGCTCGTTCGCCACCCCGAATCCGGGCGGCACCACCATACGCGAGGTGAAGACCGCGTATTGGCGTCGCGTACCGCAGCGGACGCTTATCGACGACGGCATGACGATGGGGGAGCGGTACCGTACGCCGACCGTGGAATCGGGCCTCGTCTGCTTCGTGATCGTCGCCGACGCGTTTGCACGCAATATGGTGCGCTCCCTCGTCAACGGCTGCGTGCAGGTCGGTATCGGCAAACGTTCCCTCGACTGGTTTGCAGGAAAAATGGCGGCTCCGCTGCGCGAAGGCTCCACAGGACCGATCGCGCCGCAAGGACTGACGCTGGAGCATATCGAATATCCGGCCGACGACCAGCTGGCGGTCCGCGCCGAAGCCATTCGCGCCAAGCGCACACTGTAGCTTTATTGCGATTGTCACAGCCAGGTTACGGGCGCTTGTCATGTCCATTGCCGAGACATTGTCGTAACAGACCGTTTCGTTTTCCGGAAACGCTGGTTCGTTAGGTTTTTCTTCCATCAAGGCACGATGCCTCAGATTGGCATGCGTTCGCATGGGGTGGAAGGGAGCGTGGAACGATGATTGAATCCGCCGCACGAAGGTTGGCTTCGGAACTGGTCGATCGTCGGGAGTCGATCAACCGGGAGCTGAGCCGTAATGGCGTACGGTTCGGCATCTACAAGAACGGCGAGTACCATGACCGGCTGTTTCCGTACGATCCGATTCCGCGCATCATCGAATCGGACGAATTCGACAGAATGGAAGCCGGACTGAAACAGCGCGTCAACGCGTTGAACGCCTACCTGCGCGACATCTACTCCGACAAGCAGGCCATCAAGGACGGCATCGTGCCGGAAGAATACGTGTACACGTCCGCGGGATACTTTCCGCAAGTCAACGGCGTGACACCTCCGGGCGGCGTGTTCGCGCACGTCGCCGGCGAGGACCTGGTGCAGGGGCAGGACGGGCAATGGTGGGTGCTGGAAGACAATCTGCGCATTCCATCCGGTGCCAGCTATCCGCTGTTCGCCCGCGATATCGAACGCAGAATCACGCCCAGCCTGTTCCGCAACGTACGTGTGCGCGACAATCGCGATTATCCACGACTGCTGCGCCAATCCATGGATTTCGTCTCCACCGACGGCATAGCAGTGGTGCTCACCCCCGGCAGGTACAATTCCGCGTTCTTCGAACATGCATACCTGGCCGAGAAAACCGGCGCGGCGCTCGCGTTCCCCGAAGACCTCGAAGTCGTGGACAACAAAGTGTACTTCCTCGACTATGCCGGCAGGAAACACCGCGTCGGCGTGGTCTACCGCCGTCTGTCCGACGAATATCTCGACCCGTTCGCGTTCAACCCGGATTCCGTGATCGGCGTGCCGGGAATCCTGTCCGCCTACAGGTCGGGCAATGTGGCGATCGTCAACGCTCCGGGCAACGGCGCGGCCGACGACAAGGCCATCTACTATTTCGTGCCGAACATGATCCGCTATTATCTCGGCGAAGAGCCGATTCTGTACAATGCGCCGACCTACATGCCGATGTTCGACAAGGACCGCAAGGAGGTACTCGACCGGCTCGGCGAACTGGTCATCAAGGATGTGGCGGAAGCGGGCGGCTACGGCGTCGTGTTCGGCTCATCGCTCGACCGGTCGCAACGAGAGGAACTGGCCGAACGCATCAAGGCCGAACCGCGCCGGTTCATCGCGCAGGAGGTCATCCAATTCAAGGACATCGACGTGGTGGACCCCGAAACCGGACAGATGAGCCCACGTAAATGCGACCTGCGCGCCTTCGTGGTGACCGGCAAGAACACGCACGTATGGTATTCGGGACTGACACGCTACTCGTCCATACCGGGCCAGATGATCGTCAACTCATCACAGGGCGGCGGTTTCAAGGACACCTGGGTACTGGCCAAAGAGACCGGCGTGGAGCATGATTACGCACCCGGCTCGGAGGTCGTGCGCGTGCTGGAGCAGTCCCGCAAGCACTCGCTGGCACTCGTCACCGCGTCGAAGGCCGACAACCTGTTCTGGCTCGGCCGCTACACGGAACGCGTATTCACCACGCTGAGCCAATTCTTCCCCTTCTACGACCGTGTGATGGACACGGATGTGGACGCGTTCCGACCGTTCGCCCGTGCGCTCGACCTGCCGGAGGATTTCGAGGATTTCGACGCGTTCATCCACAGCTTCCTGTACGACGAGAAGAATCCGGATTCCGTACGCAGCGCCATCGTCTACGCGTTCAACAACGCGGTGATTCTGCGCCCCGAACTTGGTTCTCGCTCGTTGCAGCAGGTGGAGTTGGCCATGAGCTCCATAGTGGAGGCATCCGAATACGGCGGCACGGACGCGGACATCTTCAAACACCGCGACATCGCGGACAACATGCTCGCCTTCTGGGGAGGTGTGGAGAATTCCCCCGTCGAACCGACTCTGAAATCGTTCATTTTCGTGGGCAAATATCTGGAACGTCTGGATCTGTACACACGATTCGGATATTCCGTGGAAGAGCTCAAGGCGCCGCTCGCCAAACTGGGCAGCTACATCCTGCCGTTGAACGGTCTGCCGGTACCGCAATGCTTCGCCGAAGGATTGCGCTGGCTGGTCGGCCAGCTGCCGCAGCGGGGATATGCGGAGCTTGCGGAAAAACTGGGGATGCTGCTGAAAGATTTCGATGGGCGCATCTCCACGAAGGATCTGAAGGATCTGGGCATGCTCAACACGATGGACATGGACGCCGCGCGACTGTGAAGAATACGTGCCACAGCCATCGCACGGTGCGTGTATAACGGCTAGAACAAGGCCCACGGCGTGGAAAACGCCGAAGGAACGACAATAATCGCTGAGGAGACGATGTGAAGAAACTGGTGTTTGACTATGAGATGAAGCTCTCATTCAGCTCGCCCGTGACCGACCATCGCTTCCAACTGCGCTGCATTCCAGCCACCGGCCCACGCCAGCAGGTGATCGACGTGGCAGTCAAAATCGAACCGGATGTGGAACTCGAAACCACCATCGATTCCTTCGATTCCGTGGTGATGACCGGATTCATTCCCGAACCGCACACCATGTTCAACTACTCGGTGACCGGCATCGCCTTCGTGGACAACGCGCATATCAAATCCGAAATCTACAAGCCGCTGTACCGCTTCAATTCGGCGTTGACAGTGCCGGGGCCGGCCATCGAAGCGTTGATCGGCATCTGCCGTGAACGCATCGCGTCCCTGCCTGCCGACTGCACGCCGATCGACCAAGCCCGTGAGGTGATGGACGAGGTGTTCAAAACGTTCGTCTACACGCCGGCCTCCACCACCATCCGCACCACCGCCGAGGAAGCGTTCGCTCAACGCAAGGGCGTATGCCAGGATTACGCGCACGTCATGCTGTCCGTGTGCCGGCACGTCGGACTCACTGCCCGATACATCGCGGGATTGCTCGGCGGCGAGGGCGCCACGCACGCATGGGTCGAAATCTACCATGATGGACGTTGGGTCGGTTTGGACCCCACACACAACCGTATGGTCGACGACAACTACATCACCATCGCCCATGGCCGCGATTACCGCGACTGCATGCTCGACATCGGCATCTTCTCCGGCTGCGACGTCAAGCAGGACCAGTGGGTCAACGCTTCCGTGCACGAGCAGGGATACTGATTCCCCGACGTTTTCTCGATGCCGGATTCCGTATTTCGGCAGATGCAAAGCAGATAAACAAAAAAGGCCGAAACGCCATTGTTTCAACCTTCATTGCATGCGGATAAGGCGAGATTCGAACTCGCGGAGGGGTTCGCCCTCACACGCTTTCGAGGCGTGCTCCTTAGACCGCTCGGACACTTATCCATTCGTCACCTGAAAACAAGCAACTTGATAATTGTGCCACAGCGGTGGCGATTGTCAAATCGGACTGGCTGCAACGGTGTGATTTCCGGCGTGTCTTGCTTTGCGCCCGACTGTGCGTCCTTAGGCGAACAGCGCTTCGTCGAAGGAAGGATAGCCCCAATCAAGCGCCAATTCGACACGGTCCGCAATCAGACCGGCAAGCACGCCCAGGGATTGCGCTCGCGAATCCGTCGACTGTTTTGCATTGGTGACGCGTGACTGGGAATGATCGTTCGCGGCATTGGAGCTTCCGGCGATTGCCGTTATCTCGCTTCGCGCGCAGTTCATTTCGATGGTGGCGTCGGTCGGTGCCGTAAGGCCGGTGGCGGAATCGAGCATCGTGTCGGGGTGGGCGAGCAAGGCGGTGGCCTCGTACGTTTTCCTACGATCGTCAATGGTGCCCGAGAAGGATGCGAACCGTTGCGATGTGGTCTTATGACGATTGCTGATATCCAGCGTCGCATGGCCGCTGTTGCGGGCCGCCAGCACTTCCATGGCGAATCCGGCACGGTCTTCGGCCTGCGCGGCGGTGGCAAGGGACTTGGAATCGACGTCAAGCGATTCGACATCGTCAAAACGCGACAGCGTGATCGGCGCGACGGCCACCGACAGTTGATCGCCCAGTGCGCGAGCCATATGACGTGCCTGCGCGCTGCGCAACGTGCCTTCGGCAAAACGCGCCGGACATTGCGCCGCGGTGTTCGTCCATGCGGAGACCGCCTGCTGCGCCGAGAAATAGCGGCGGATGATGTGCTGATGCTGGTCGTGTGCGATCTTGTTATCGGCGGTGGCATCGAAATAGGCCTTCTCGCACGGGCTTTGCCGTTGTTCGGCTTCAGCCCTGCCTGCGATCCTGGGCATGGAGCATGCCGTCAGCGCCGGCATGAGGATAGCGGTGCAAAGCAATGCGCAGACGCGTTTCGCGATAAAAGAAAGCGAGCGGAAAGAAGGGGTACGTGTCTGCATGAATCATTAGACTAATATCTGACTGTGACCATTGGGCCATGCGCTCGGAATAACTTCATATAGGAGGTCTTGGAAATATGGAACTGGACCTGGCAGGAATGCACCAGCTCGCCGCTGGGCAGGGAATTGATCCCGAGACGCTGGATGCCGCACTCTCGGAAGCATTGCGACTGGCATATCTGAAAACGCCGCACGCGGCGAAGCATGCTCGTGTGGAGCTTGATCCGCGTGCCGGAAGCTTTACCGTTTGGGCTCAGGATGAGATCCCCGTCGAGCCGACCGAGGATAATCCGCACCCTGCGCCGACTCTGGGCGAGGAATATGATGACACCCCGCGCGACTTCGGCCGTCTGGCCGCCGCCACCGCGCGTCAGGTCATCAGCCAGCTGTTCCGCAAGGCCGAGGACGACAAGGTGTTCGGCGCGTTCTCCGGGCAGAAGGGCAAGCTGATCACCGGCATTGTGCAGCAGGATGTGAAGGACACCTCCAATGTGCACGTGGCCGTTGGCGACGTCGAAGCGTTGCTGCCGCGTCGTGAACAGGTGCCGGGAGAGCGTTACCGCCATGGTGAGCGCATCCGCGTGTATGTGGTGAATGTCGCACGTGGCCTCAAAGGCCCGGAAATCGTGGTGTCCCGCTCCCACCCGGAGCTGGTCCGCAAGCTGTTCGAGCGCGAAGTGCCGGAACTGGTCTCCGGTGCCGTGTCCATCATGGCCATCGCTCGTGAGGCCGGCGCCCGCACCAAGATCGCGGTCAAGGCCAACACCGATGGCGTGAACCCGAAGGGCGCGCTGATCGGCCCCGGCGGAGCCCGAGTGCGCGCCGTCATGGAGAACCTCGGTCCTGAGAAAATCGATATCGTCGACTGGTCCGCGGATCCGGCGAAATTCGTCGCCGCGGCGCTGTCTCCGGCCGTCGCCACCGGTGTGCAGGTGATCAGCGAGAAGAACAAGACGGCCATCGCCTTCATCCACGATGACCAGCTGTCCCTGGCCATCGGCAAGGAAGGCCAGAACGCACGTCTTGCGGCCAAGCTGACCGGCTGGAAGATCGGCATCGAATCCGCTGAGGCGCATGCCAAGAAGATGGCCGAATCGGCGGACCATTCCGATGGGGAAACCGAGGAATAAACAACACTTCCGGTAGACAACAAGCCCGTGGACGTACAATCCACGGGCTTGAGTATGCTGGACTCGACAATCCAAAGCGTGACGGCCATGCCGTCATGCCCAGGGAAAAGACGAGGTATCACGAACATGGTTGCACGATGAGAAGGAACAAGCTCGCCGTGAATCAGTAGCGGTCGCGCCCGTATGCGCGCGGCCCAAGATAGGAGAATTGAGTGCCGAAAGCACGCGTATATGAACTTGCCAAGGAACTTGGCGTTGACAGCAAAACCGTTTTAAGCAAACTTGAGGCGATGGGCGAATTCGTGAAGTCCGCATCGTCTACCGTTGAACCTCCCGTTGCACGCAAGCTGAGGAACGCATTCGCGTCCAGCGGACAGGGCAACGCATCTGATTCCAAGAAGCCGGGCCATACGGCCAAGAAGCCTGTCGAACCGGCATCTCATTCCATGCCAAAGCCGGCCGCTCCGTCAGCACCGAAGCCGGCTGCCCCCGCAGCGCCGAAGCCGCATCATGCCGCTTCCAAGTCCGATGCCCCGAAGCCGGGCCATCGCGCGCCGCGTCCAGGTGAATCCCGCCAGCATGGCAATCGTGCCAACGGCAACGCTCCGCGTCCGCAGGGCGAACGCCGTCAGGGCGGCAAGCCGGCTCCGGTTCCGGGACCTCGCGCACAGCGCAACAATAACAATACCAATGCTCCGCAGGGCGGCAATGGCAACAATGCCGCCAATGGTGCGAAGCCGCACACTCCGGGCCCACGTCCGGGTAACAATCCGTTCAGCCGCAAGCAGGGCATGCATACCCCGACTCCGGGTGACATTCCGCGTCCGCATCCGATGAACCGTCCGAACGCCAACAACAATAACAACGGCGAAGGTCGTCGCGGCGGACGCCCGGGTCAGGGCGGCGGCCAGCGTGGAGGTTTCCGTGGTCGTCCGGGCCAAGGCACCGGTGCGAAGCCGGGTCAGTGGGGCCAGCATCGTCCGGGTCAGGGCGGCGGTCAGCGTCCGGCAGGTGGTGGCAACCGTTTCGGTGGCGGCGCCAATACCAATGGTGGCGGCTTCCAGGGCGGCAACAGCGCTCCGAGCAATGGTCCGGCACGTGGTGGTCGCGGCCGCGGCGGCGCTGCAGGCGCGTTCGGACGTCAGGGAGGCAAGTCCTCGAAGGCGCGTAAGAACCGTCTGGCGAAGCGTCAGGAATTCCAGGAGATGAAGGCTCCGGTCATCGGCGGCGTGCGCATTCCGACCGGCAACGGACAGGAAGTCCGTCTGCGTCAGGGCGCGTCCCTCGCCGATCTGGCCGAGAAGATCAACGTCAATCCGGCGGCGCTGGTCACCGTGCTGTTCCACCTTGGTGAAATGGCCACGGCCACCCAGTCCCTGGATGAGGCCACGTTCCAGATCCTCGGCGAGGAAATCGGCTGGAACATCAAGATCGTGTCCGCCGAAGAGGAAGACAAGGAGCTGCTGCAGCAGTTCGACATCAACCTGGACGAAGAGGAACTGCAGGAGGACGAGGATCTGAAGCCGCGTCCGCCGGTCGTCACCGTCATGGGCCATGTCGACCACGGTAAGACCCGACTGCTCGACACCATCCGCCGCACCAACGTCATCGAAGGCGAAGCCGGCGGCATCACCCAGCGCATCGGCGCATACCAGGTGACCGTCAACCTTGAGGGCGAGCCGCGCAAGATCACGTTCCTCGATACCCCGGGCCACGAAGCCTTCACCGCAATGCGTGCCCGTGGCGCCGAACTCACCGACGTCGCGATCCTCGTGGTCGCCGCCGACGATGGCGTCATGCCGCAGACCGTGGAAGCCATCAACCACGCCCAGGCCGCGCATGTGCCGATCGTGGTGGCCGTCAACAAGATCGATAAGCCGGGCGCCAACCCGGACAAGGTCCGCGGTCAGCTTACCGAATACGGTCTGGTTCCGGAAGAATACGGCGGCAACACCATGTTCGTCGACATCTCCGCGAAGCAGGGCACCAACGTCGACAAGCTGCTCGAAGCGGTGCTGCTCACCGCCGACGCCGAGCTCGACCTGCGCGCCAACCCGGATATGGACGCCCGTGGCGCCACCGTCGAAGCCCGACTTGACAAGGGTCGTGGCGCCGTGGCTACCGTGCTGGTGCAGTCCGGTACCCTCCACATCGGCGATGCCATCGTTGCCGGCACCTCCTACGGTCGTGTCCGCGCCATGCTCGACGAGAACGGCAACCACATGCAGGAAGCCGGTCCGTCCACCCCGGTGCAGGTGCTGGGTCTGACCTCCGTGCCGACCGCAGGCGACCTGTTCCTGGTGGCCTCCGACGACCGTACCGCACGTCAGATCGCCGAGAAGCGTCAGGCCACCGAGCGTGCGGCCCAGCTGGCCAAGCGCCGCAAGGTCGTTTCCCTCGAAAGCCTCAAGGAGCAGTTCGCCAAGTCCGAGGTGGATATGCTCAACATCGTCATCAAGGGCGATTCCTCCGGTTCCGTCGAGGCTCTGGAAGATTCCTTGATGAAGATCGAGGTGTCCGACGAGGTCGGCATCCAGGTGATCCACCGCGGCGTCGGCGCCATCACCCAGAACGACGTCAACCTGGCCACCGTCGACAAGGCCGTCATCATCGGCTTCAACGTCCGTCCGAACCGCCAGGTGGCGGATCTGGCCGAACGCGAAGGTGTGGAGATCAAGTACTACTCGATCATCTACAAGGCCATCGAGGACATCGAAGCATCCCTCAAGGGCATGCTCAAGCCGGAATACGAAGAGGTCGTCACCTCCCACTCCGAGATCCGCGAGATCTTCCGCTCCTCCAAGTTCGGCAACATCGCCGGCGTCATGGTTCAGGACGGCGAGGTCAAGCGTGGTACGAAGTGCCGTATCCTGCGCAACGGCATCGCCACCGTCAACGACCTCGAGATCTCCTCGCTGCGTCGTTTCAAGGACGACGTCAACTCCGTCAAGGAAGGCTACGAGGCTGGCATCAACCTCGGCACCTTCAACGACATCGAGATTGGCGATATCATCGAGACCTTCGAAATGCAGGAAATCGAGCGTAAGTAGCCGAGTGCTTCGAGCTTCGTATCGATAACCAGGTAAGGAACGCCCACAGCCGGTTCACGACTGCGGGCGTTCCGTGATACAATAAGAACTTTTCACCAAAAGGACAGCAATGGCAGGAACCAATCCCCGCGCCGCGCGCATCGCGGCGTTGATTCAGCGTGTGATCGCATCGTCCATGGAGGCGCAGCTGCACGACAAGCGACTGGCCAACGTGACCATCACCGAAGTGCGCGTCACCAACGATCTGCAGATCGCGAAAGTCTACTGGACCCAGCTCGGCCATGAAGGACACGAGCAGGGCGAACGCCGCCGCGCGCAGCAGGCCCTGAACCAGGCCAAAGGACGCCTGCGTTCCCTGGTAGGCACCAAGGCCGGACTGCGACTCACCCCGCAACTGGAATTCATCTTCGACGAAGTGCCGGGCGAGGCCCATGAGATCGAGGACATCCTCGCGCTCGCACACAAGCGCGACGAAGAACTCGCCAAGTCCCGCGCCAACGCGCAATACGCCGGCGACGCCGATCCGTACAAGCACGACGAGCCCGATGATGACGACTTCGACGATGATGACGATGTCGAGGTCGAGGATTGGGACGATGACGACGAAGCCTGACAACTCCGGTCTGCTGGTCATCGACAAGCCGCAGGGCGTCACCAGCCACGATGTGGTCGCGGCGGTGCGTGGCGCCCTGCACATGAAACGCGTCGGCCATGCCGGCACGCTCGACCCGATGGCCACCGGCGTGCTGGTGGTCGGCTTCGGCAACGCCACACGTCTGCTCAACTACATCGTCGACCACGACAAAACCTATCTGGCCACCATCAGACTCGGCCAGCGCACCACCACGGACGACGCCGACGGCGAACTGCTGCCGGAGGAGGGAACTATCGCCGAATTCCCTTCACGACAGACCGTTGAAGACGTCATCGCCCATCATTTCACCGGGCGCATCGAGCAGGTGCCGAACTCCTATTCAGCCATCAAAATCAACGGCCAGCGTGCCTATGATCTGGCCCGAGAAGGCAAGGATGTGGACCTCAAGGCCCGTCCGGTGACCATCTCGGAATTCAGTGTTTCGGCAGTGCGATACGGCTATGCTTCGACCACATGCGCGGGATCACCTCTTGCCGATGCCATCGAAATCGCCCCGGAGGAATCCTGGCATGCCGAAACCGACGGGCAAAACGAACCGAACATGCAGCCAGTCATGGAACTCGACGTGACCGTGACCTGCTCGGCCGGCACCTACATCCGCGCACTCGGCCGCGATCTGGGCTCCGAACTCGGCCTCGGCGGCCATCTGACCATGCTGCGCCGCATCCGCGTCGGGCGTTTCTCGGTGGACATGCCGAACGTCATGACCGCCCATACGGAAGCTAAGACCTTCACCAACCGCGAAGGCATCGAAGTGACACGCAACCGTGCGGTGCTTGACGATGCCGAGCATGCCGTTGACCACGCACTCGACCTGGTCGCCAGCGCGGCCGCTTCCATGGACATGCTTCCCGTCACCGAACAGGAGGCGACGGACCTGCGGTTCGGCCGTAGAATCGCCCACGACATCCATACGACCATGGCCGCGTACGTTCCCGAAACCAACGATCTGGTGGCGATCGTGGAACGCGCCAAACGTGGCGAGACCAAGCCGGTCGCGGTCTTCAACTGAAACAATCAAGACCGGCCGGCACGCAATACGAACACGACAAACACACGGACAATACGCAAAGAAGGACACATGAAGACGATCACGCTTACCCCCGATGCCAGCGGCATGGTGGATTGGCCGACCCTGAGCAACGACAAGAAGTCCGTGGTGACCATCGGCTCATTCGACGGCATGCATCAGGGACATCAGGCGGTCATCCGCCGTGTGGCCGAACTCGCCGAACAGGAGCAGGCGTTCTCCGTGGTGGTGCTGTTCGACCCGCGTCCCGCGCTGGTGCACGCTTACGCCGCCAAACATGACGGTCAGGAACCGCCCGCAGGCACGCCTGACACGCAGGCGCTGACCAGTGTGGACGAACGGCTGCGCGCCATCGACGCCATCGGCGTGGACTACACGCTCATCGTGCGCTACACCATGGCATTCGCCGCGAAATCATACCGCTTCTTCCTTGGCCAGATGGTCGGCAAACTCGGCATGCGCACGCTGGTGCTCGGCTCCGACGCCGCCATGGGCGCGAACCGCGCCGGAAACGTGAAGGCCATTGAGAATCTGGCGCTCGCCACCGGCGTGTTCCAGCTGGAGGTCGTGGACGATTTCGGTCCGGGGCTGACCCGAGTGCCGGTCAATGCGAAGCCGGTGATGCCGTCCGAACCCGGCGAGCCTTCCGACCCTCTGGAGGGGGCTTCCAAGGCCGAACGACGCGCATGGAGCAAGAAGCATCAGGCCAAGGAAGTGCGCACGTGGAGCTCCACCAATGTGCGCTATCTGCTGAGCCAAGGCCGTATCAAGGACGCAGACGCGATACTCGGCCACGCGCATGCCGTGGAAGGCACCGTGGTGCATGGCGAGGAACGCGGCCGCACCATCGGATTCCCGACCGCCAATCTGAGTGAGAACGTCGCCGGATACCTGCCGGTGGACGGCGTGTACGCCGGCTGGCTGGTCGATTTGGGGGAGAAGTCCGCCGACGGTGGCGAAGAAGCCGGGGAGAAGCCGGCCGACGGCGTATCGCAGCAGTATGATGCTTCGTCCGTCAACGCGCGCGTGGCCATGCAGTCGCCACACCGCTGGCCGGCGGCCATCTCCATCGGCACCAAGCCGACGTTCAACGAGGACGGTGACGCCGAACGCGTGGTGGAAGCCTACGCCATCACCGATGATTGGTTGGACCTGTACGGCCATCAGGCGCGCGTGGAATTCGCTGGATTCCTGCGCCCGCAGATCAAATTCGATTCGGCCGACGATCTGGCGGCCGAGCTGAAACGCAACGTCGAGGAGACGAAGCGCCTCACCGCTTGAGACGGATCGGTTCGATTGATTTGATTGGTTCGATTGACGCGAATCATTGACGCCATCCGTGTTTTGTTACCCAAACGGGCTTTCCCGGGTTGCAAAATGCGGATGGCGATGCCGTTTGGGCATCGGCGACCTATCGCAGAATCGCGGCCAACGCGTCCTGCAACGTATCCGCCTGCACCACGCCCATTCCCGGCACGGCGACGTTCTTGCGCAGCGTCGGCACAACGGCGGTGGTGAAACCAAGACGCGCCGCCTCACGAAGCCGATATTCCAGTCTCGGCACCGGACGCACCTGTCCGGTCAACGAAATCTCGCCGATCGCGCACGTCGTGCGGGGAATCGGTTTCGATTTCGCAGCGCTCGCCAACGCGGCCACAATCGCCAGATCGCAACCCGGCTCACGCGCCTGACCGCCGGCGATTGTGGAAATGTACAGGTCGTTGGCCAGCAGATTGATGCCACCGTGACGATATAACACCGCCACCAGCATGGCGATACGGTTGGAGTCCACACCGTTCGCCGCACGACGTGGCGTCGGCAGCACCGACCTGGTGACCAGCGCCTGCACTTCAATCGGCAGACTGCGATGCCCATCCAACGTGAACGTCACGCACGTGCCATCCACCTGCGTCGCCGCAGAACCATTGCCGGTTGATAGGAACAGGCCGGACGGATCGGTCACCTCCTCAATGCCCTCGCCGCTCATATCGAAACAGCCGACCTCATCGGTCGGTCCGAAACGGTTCTTCACTGCACGCAGCATACGCAACGCGGTTTCGGCATCGCCTTCGAACTGACAGACCACATCCACCAGATGCTCCAACGTACGCGGACCTGCGATCGAACCATCCTTGGTGACATGACCCACCAAAAGCACTGGAATATCAAGGGTTTTGGCGGTGTCAATCAGCGCGCTCGCCACTTCGCGCACCTGCGTGGATCCGCCGGAGATGCCATCGACGTCCTGCGAGACGATGGTCTGCGCCGAATCGACGATGGCCAACGCCGGCTTGAACTGTTCGATAAGCCCCAACACCGTGGACAGATCCGTGGTGGAGGCGAGCAGCAGATTCGGCTCCATGGCGCCGATGCGCGACGCGCGCATGCGGACCTGCGCCTGCGATTCCTCGCCGGAAATATACAGTACGGTATTGCGCTCGGTGGCGAACGCCGTCAGCCTCGCCACATTGCCGGCGGTTTCCAGCAGCAATGTCGATTTGCCGATGCCCGGCTCTCCTGCGATCAGCGTGACCGATCCCGGCACGATGCCACCGCCGAGCACGCGGTCGAATTCCGAAAATCCTGTGGCGATTCTGGAGATGTTCTCCGTGCCTATGTCGGTGATCGGCCTCGCCGCGGACGATGCGACCGGATGCGATTGCGTGCGCGAGGTCCGTCCCGGAGCCGCGGTACGCGAGCCCGCCGCGGGACGGGCTTCATGGAATTCCTCAATGGTGCCCCATTGACCGCATTCGGGGCAGCGGCCGAGCCACTTCGGGCCGCTCCAGCCGCATTCGGAACAGAGGAATTGCGAGGACGTCTTTGCCATATCGCCGACAATACGGAGGTTTTGGGACAAGACGTTCGCGGGTGGCGTACTCGTTGCACAGACATTGCGCTGAAAACCGTTTCGGGAACTGGATTCCATGACTTCGAGGGGATGGTTGCGCGTCTTATGGCTGTGAAAGAATGACAAGCATGTCTGATACGCAGAATTCCTCTTCGCATGGCAAATTGATTGCCGCCGTCGTAGCAGCCGCGCTTGTGGTTGTGCTTGCTCTGATTTCCGCATTTGTGTGGCCTGGTTGGGCCTTGAACAAGAACGGACAGGCCGGACAGACCGGTCAGACGAGCCAGCAGGCTTCCACTTCGAACGGTACGGACGGCGACAAGACGGAGCCCACCAAACCGTCGATCGATGCCGTGGCATTGCCCGACGGGGCCAGCGAGCTGCTCAAGGCCATGCCGGATTCCGTATTGAATTACGCGCGTACTAAGGCTGACGCCAGCACGACGTGGTCCAGCACCTCTCCCGTCGAGGAATACGCGTTGACGTATTCCACCGGCAAGAAAGGACAGGACGTCACGCTGGAAGTGGGCCAGTGGAACGACGGCGACAAGGCGAAATCCCAGTACGACACGCTGGCTGAAGCCATGACCGGCAAGGAGCTGGGAAGCGGCAACGTGAAGGTCTCCGGCAAGACGACCGGCGCCTACAGCGCCAAAGCCGATCCGGACGACGATACCAAGGCCGTTGCCGTGTGGCGCAACGATACGGTGGTTTTCTATGCCACCGGCGCGAAGAACGACATCCAGCGTTTCTACCAGCAGTTCCCCCTGTAACGTCGACGGAATCGTCTCGATGGCGAATCGCGGCCGGCTGATGGAATATCACGCGGAAAACGAAACGTGATTTTCCACCATATGAATGCCTGCGCGCGTATTCGTCCCCGAAGCAGTGTAGTATTGGGCAAGTTGCAAACTTTTACCCTTTGAGTTTAAGGAACGGAGGCTGAGATGGGCTCGGTCATCAAGAAGCGCCGCAAGCGCATGAGCAAGAAGAAGCATCGTAAACTGCTTCGTAAGACTCGCCACCAGCGCAAGTAGTCTTCAGGCGCGTGTGAAGCGTCCGCTCAAACAAAATCCCGCGATTCCTTTCGGAGTCGCGGGATTTTTGCTATCTGCGCGGCGGTGTCGGCCGGTATATTCCACACCAGCCGACACGCCCGCCTGTCAAGATCTCACTTGTTGGGGTTGTCCATCACGCGCGGGCCGTTCGGATCGCCGACGATGACCTGGTCCACCATGTTCAGGAACAGGCCGTGCTCGACCACGCCGACCGTGGTGATGAGGTCCTGCGCGAGCTCCTGCGGGTGATCGATGCGCTCGAGGTGCAGATCCACCACATAGTTGTTCTCATCGGTGCGCACCGGCTCGCCGTTCGCGTCGAGACGCAGCACCGGCTTGTAGCCCTTGGCCTCGAACTTCTTGACGACTTGGCCTGCGCCGAACGGAATCACCTCGACCGGCAGCGGGAACTTGCCGATGGTGTCCACGACCTTGGACTCGTCCACGATCCACACGATCTTGTTGGAGTTGGTGGCCACGATCTTCTCCCACAGGAGAGCCGCACCGCCGCCCTTGATGCCGTTGAAGTTCTTGTCCACCTCGTCGGCGCCGTCGATGGTCACGTCGATATGGTCGACGTCATCGATGTTGACGATCTTGATGCCGTAGCCTTCGGCCTGCTCCTGGGTGCGGCGGGAGGTGGTGACGCCCGTGAACTCGAGGCCTTCCTCCTTGACGCGACGACCGAGCTCGTCGACCAGGAAACGCACGGTCGAGCCGGTGCCCAGACCTGCGATCATGCCGTTCTGAATCAGCTTTGCAGCCTCGATGCCGGCCGCCTTCTTCAGCGCGTCCTGCTGTGCCTTGTCCATGATCCTCCTTCGATATGGGGTTAAGACCGTCTCCATACTATCGGATGCGTTGATTTTCAAGGCGCGAATGGTCGGTTGCGGGAGCAGGTGTCTGTTTTGGACTGCGGAAAAGTTTTCACGGAATGTTTCACGGTCCTGCGTGAGGTGGCGTGCAAAAAAGCCGCGCATGAAATGACATGTGGGGAGCGGCTTGCGTAAAGCGGCTCCCCACATGTCTCGCTCAGCTATGTTTGACCGCGAACGGCGCCTCGTCCAATACCAGCGTGCCGTCACCCATCACATAGCCTTCCACGGCGATATACCCACGGATGAGACGTGGATTGCCGTCGAAGGTCGGGCTGGATTCCGGTGGGGGAGTGAACCGCACCGTACCCGACACCGACAGGCCCGATGGGCTTGGACGATGCGGCAGTTTCGGCAGATCCTGCGATTGCGATGAAGATGCCTGTTCCGGTGCCGATTCTTCGTCGTCTTGCGATTCGCTGTGCGATTCGTTCGCATTCTGCGGTACGGCCGTGCTGTCCGTGTCCGTGCCGTCCGCGTTGCCCGTCACCGGCTTGTCGTTCTCGTCGCCTTCACGGGGAAAATAGTCGGGTTTGACCAGCATCTGCGCATAGGATTGATGCGGTTCACCGGATTCGTCCGTTTTCCCGGATTCGTCCGGTTCTCCGGATTCGTCCGGTTCGGCTGGACCGCCCGCGTCCGGGAAGCTGGATTCGGGTATGACCTTCGTCGCTTCGGTCTCAAGCATTGTGGTGGTTTCCGCCGGTTCGGTCTCGAGCACGGTCGTTTCCACCGCATCATCTGCGTCGTCATCGGTTGTCTGTCCGAAATCCGCAAGGTCGTGGGAAACGCCTTCCGGCTCCGCCAGCATGCTGGCGATCGAACGCGGCTTCGTGCTGTTGCTGGAATTGGCGGTATCGGCACCGGAATCGCCGGTGCCGGTCGTGGCGGAATCGCCTTGTCCGCGTCCCATGTGGTATTCGGCGGCGCTGATCGCACCATCCATCAGCATCCTCGCATCCTCGGGAACATCGGTGCCACGCGAATACTCGGAAGCCAGTAGCGACTGCCATCCTTCCAACGGCAGATAGCCTTCGCGCACATGCGAACGGCAATCGCCCGCATACGTGCGTGCCAGCTCGTCCACTTTCTCGTTGCCCGCGTTGCCGGCATGACCCTTGACCCACACGAATCGCACCGACCCCGCCCTATGTGCGATCTCATTGTCGATGGCGCGGATCAAATCGGCGTTCTTCACCGGTTTCTTCTGCGAATTCTTCCAGCCGTTGCGCTTCCAACCCTGCACCCACTTGGTGGAGCAGTTGATCGCATACTGCGAGTCGGTCTCGATCACCAGGTCTTCGGAACCGGGATGCGCTCGCAACGCCTCCAGCACGGCGCATAATTCGCCGATCTGGTTGGTGCCGTTCGTCGCGCCGCCGGCATCGCAATCGCCGGCATGCTCGTGCCCCGGCTTGCCGCCTGCCGCGGGCTCGTGGTCGGCCCAGGCCCAACCCATCGGACCATTCGGATTGCCAAGCGCGGAACCGTCTGTTGAAACCGTAATCGTCATGCTTCTACCCTACGAAAGCCGCGCGACTCGCCGCTTGCCCGTCATACCGCATCGTCCGCCATGCGGTATCGCCTATCGATACCGCATGGCAACGGCATATGCGATTAGTCGCCGAGACACAGCATGACGGAGGCGCGGAACATACCGTCGCTGTGCTCGAAGGAGGCCGTGCCATGGTGCCGTTCGGCCGTCTCTCGTACGGTGGCGGTGCCCAGCCCCGTGCCACCATGTTTGGTCGAGACGAGATCGCCGTCGATCTGTTCGATGCTGGTATCGGCTTCGCCGTACGTGTTGTCCACCGTGATGAACAGGGCCGCCGGAGGGCCGGAACGATACCGGATGCGCACTTTGAGCCGCCTCTCGCCCTGCGTTTGCTGGGTGATGGCCTCCGTGGCGTTCTCCAGCAGATTGCCGACCATGGAGCATAATTCCGCGTTGTTGATGTTGATGTATTGCGGCACCGCCGCTTTGACGTCCACATCCGCACCCAAATGCCGGACCCAATCGCAATAGTAGACAAGCACCGCGTTCAGCGACGCATGCTCGCAATACTGCATTGGTGCCGTTTGCAGCAGCCGGTGTTTGGACATCTCATCCAGATATGAGCGGATGCCATCCATGTCTTCAGCCGCGGCCAACGCCTGCAGTGAGTGGATGTGGTGACGCACGTTGTGCTTGATCTGACGCGCCTCACGGATCCGCTCGTTCATGTGTTGCAGCTGCAACGTCTGCAAAGCCTCATAATGCTGTCGCCTGCGGGCCGCGAGCAGACGGTCCGACTGCTGAATCATGTACCAGATGAGGAAATACACCAACACCATGAAACAGGAATAGACCACCGCCACGGTGAACGCGATTTCCAGCATATGCGAGTCCAGCAGCGTGGAATTGTCCGCCGGCATGCACCACACCACAATCGCGGACGAAACGAACGGAAACAGCCAGATAAGCTGCCAGAAGCCTTTGCTGATGGATGGGGAATCGAATGTGGCTGGAATCGAATCATGCAGCGGATGCCAAAGCGAGACCAGTGCGACGACGTCAAGCAGCAGCAGATTGACCAGTCCCGGCCAGCCGACGCGGAGATTGGTTGAATCCGCGCCAAGAACGGCCACATCGATGACGAGCGACAGATAGTAGACGATCGCCACCATGTAGGAAGCCGTGGCCACAATCAGCAACAGTTGCCGCCATGGCAGTTCGGTCAGCCATCGCAGGACCAGCAGCACAAGCGGCGCGGTCGGAATGACCGTCCACAGTGATGGGATGCCCAGAGTGCCGCACAGCACGCCGCATAGCAGGAACCAGACCAGTCCGATGGACATGAACAGTGTGCCGTTACGGCGTGGATTGTCCATGTGACTCCATGCCATGATGAGGCACAATGCCAGGCCGGACAACGCGTTGAGCTGCTCTCCGATGGCGAAGAACAGACCTGACGGGGTGGTTTGGGCGATGCCGTTCCGGATGATTTCGCCGAGTGGTGCGAACATGTCAGTCCTCCGTACGCATGCGGGTGAACGTGTATTCCGCGTATGCGCGGCAGGTGGTGGTCACCGCCGTTTTCGTGATGGGAATGCGTTTGCCGCCTTTCATGACGAACTGCGCGTTGGTGATGCCGGACACGTAGTCGAAGTTGACGAGCACGCCTCGCGCGGTGCGGTAGAAGTTGTCGAACACGGTGAGCCGTTGGTCCACGTCGGAGAAATTGGTGCGGATTTTGGTCTGGGTGCCGTCCGCGAACGTAAATTCCACGTAGTGCGCGTTGGACAGGGCGTATGCGATGAGCCGCCGGTCCATGGTCACGGCCGGATTGCCGAACGCCACATGCCAGCTGGAATCCACCGTGCCGGGCGACTGCGCCTTTGCCAGATGGGTGACCGGCGGTTTTGCCTTCAGCTGCTCTTCGACGCGTTCCATGGTGGCTTCGAAGGTTTTGCGATTGACGGGCTTGAGCAGATAACCGCTCGCCTGCACCTCGTAGCCGAGCACCGCGAAATCGGTGCTGGACGTGATGAAGACGATCGCGCAGTCGTCGTTCTGATTGCGCAGCAGCCGCGCTATGTCCAATCCGGTGGTGGCATGCGGCAGATTCTCGTCGCTGAGATAACAGTCGAGCAGCAGCAGGTCGTAACGGCTGTTCTTCCAGCTTTCGATGAACGATTTCGCGTCGGGGAAAACGTCACAGACCGTTTGCATGGCATTCCTGCCGGCGGTTGCGCCGACGTTCCGGCCGTTGAAGTATTCCGCGCACATGGTGGCGATCAGTTCGCGTTCGGCAGGGTGATCCTCGACGATGGCGATGCGCACGTTCCCTCCTTGCTGTGCCGTGATTGCGCGGATGACGTTCCGGCTCTGCTTCCAAGCGTACCGGGAGAGGGAAATACGGGGTGCCGCGGAGCTTGCGTTTCATGCCAGAAAAGCACGTTTCGTGCCATACGGCGGATATCGACAACGAAAAAGACCCGCTCCATACGGAACGGGTCTTTTTCGCGCTACGCCTTGATTACTTGGCGGAACGCCGTATCACTCGGCCAGAGCCTTGTCCACGACCTCGGTGGCCTCGGCGAGCACCTTGTCCAGAGCCTCAGGGGATTCGAAGCTCTCGGCGTACACCTTGTAGATGTTCTCGGTGCCGGACGGACGGGCGGCGAACCAGTTGTCCTTGGTGGTGACCTTCAGACCGCCGATCTTGGCGTGGTTGCCCGGAGCCTCGGTGAGCTTGGCGGTGATGTCCTCGCCGGCCAGCTGGGTGGCCTCGACGTCGTCGCCGGTGAGCTTGGCGAACTTCTGCTTCTGCTCGAGGGTGGTCGGGGTATCGACGCGCTTGTACCAGCTTTCGCCGAAACGCTCCACCTGCTCCTGGTGCAGCTGGGCCGGGTTCTTGCCGGTCTTCGCGGTGATCTCAGCGGCCAGCAGGTCCGGAATCAGGCCGTCCTTGTCGGTGGTCCACACGCGGCCGTCCTTACGCAGGAAGGACATGCCGGAGCTTTCCTCGCCGCCGAACGCGACCTCGCCCTTGAACAGCGGGTCCACGAACCACTTGAAGCCGACCGGAACCTCGACGAGCTTGGCGTTGATGGAGGCGGCCACGCGGTCGATCAGGGAGGAAGACACGAGGGTCTTGCCGATGCCGGCGTTCTCCGGCCAATCCGGACGGTTGCCGCCGAACAGGTATTCCACGCACACTGCGATGTAGTGGTTCGGGTTCATGACGCCCCAGTTCGGGCAGACGATGCCATGGCGGTCGGCATCCGGATCGGTGCCGCCGACCAGATCGTACTTGTCCCAAGTGCCGTTGTTGAGGGAATCGACCAGACCCTTCATCGCGTACGGGGAGCTCGGATCCATGCGGATCTTGCCATCATGGTCGATGGTCATGAAGCTCCAGGTCGGGTCGACCTGCGGACGCACCACGTCGATGGTCAGGTTGTACTTCTCGTTCATGAGCGGCCAGTAGTTGACCGAAGCGCCGCCGAGCGGGTCGATGCCCAGGCGTACGCCGGAGGAGCGGATCACGTCGAAGTCGATGACGTTCTCCAGATCGGCCACATAGTGCTCACGGAAGTCGAAACGCTCAACCAGATCGGACTTGACGGCCTGCTCGAACGGCACGCGCTTGACGTTCCTGAAATCGCCGAGCAGCTCGTTGGCGCGGTCGGCGATGGCGTTGGTGACGTCGGCCGGAGCCGGGCCGCCGGTGACCGGATCGTACTTGAAGCCGCCATCGGTCGGCGGGTTGTGGGACGGGGTCACGACGATGCCGTCGGCCAGGCCTTCGCCGGTGAAGCGCTGGGTGCCGTCGGCGGCGCGGTTGTGGGTCAGGATGGCCTGGGATACGACCGGGGTCGGGGTGAAGTCGTCACGGGAGTCGATACGCACGCGCACGCCGTTGGCGACGAGCACTTCGATGGCGGTCTTCCAAGCCGGCTCGGACAGGGCGTGGGTGTCGCGGCCGATGTACAGCGGGCCGGTGACACCGGCCTTCTTGCGGTATTCGGCGATGGCCTGCGTGATGGCCACGATATGGGCCTCATTGAACGAGGTCTTCAGGGACGAACCACGGTGTCCGGAAGTGCCGAAGGAGACGCGCTGCTCCGGAACGTTCGGGTCGGGGACGACGTCATAGTACTTTCCAATGACCTCGTCGACATTGATCAGATCTGCTGGGGTGGCGGGCATTCCCGCATTTTTTGCAACCATACCTTCATTGTGCCACGAGTTTGCGCGGAACGCGGAAAGCCATCCCACAATGTGCGATGAATACGTTTTCTTTTTGACGTCTCGGCGTGTCTCCAGTATGGAATTGGGGTTTCAGTGTCCCGATACCCGACGATTTGCGCATCGCATGCCGATAGTGTATTGTTTCTAACGAATTCGACTCATGCAGGGTTGCAAGTCAACATTTTTAGACGCAAGACCTGGAATGTGGCATTGGTTTGCCATGTTCCGGGTCTTTTTTGTTGCAAAAAAGCCGCGCTGCGTCATCGAATCCCATCGGAAGGAAATAGAAAGGAATCAGGATGGCTGACTCTCTCGCATCGCAGATCATCACTGCGATCGGCGGACCTGAAAACGTTCGCAGTCTGACGCATTGCGCCACCCGACTGCGCTTCGAGCTGGCGGACGCGTCCAAGGTGGACCAGAACGCCCTCGAACATATGAAGGGCGTGCTTGGCGCGGTCCCGCAAAGCGGTGACCGTTTCCAGGTCGTCATCGGCGGCGGCGTGGCCACCGTATACGAAAACATCATGCATCTGCCCGAAATGGCGAACGCCGGTGCCGCCTCCGCATCCGGCGAAGGCCAGAAGAGCAACGCCGACGTCAAGGCCGAGGCCCGTTCCAAGGCACGCGGCAAGGTGGCATGGCTGGACTCCTTCTTCGAGTATCTCGCCGACTCCTTCCGCCCGATCCTGGGCGTGCTGCTCGGCGCCTCCATCATCATCGCCCTGGTCAACCTGCTCATCTCACTGAACGTCATTCCGAATGACGAGGCCTCCGCCGGCTGGGTGTTCATCAAGGCCATCTGGAAGGGCGTGTTCTACTTCCTGCCGATCATGGTCGCCTACAACGCCGCCAAGAAGCTCAAGGTCGATCCGTGGCTGGGCGGCGCCATCATGGCCATCCTCATGACCCCGCAGTTCACCAGCCTGATGGACGCCAAGACCACCACGTGCGTGGAGAACGCGGCTCTGGGCACCAAGTCCTGCACCGCCAACATCTTCGGCATTCCGATGGCGTTGAGCGACTACAGCGGCAACGTGTTCGTGCCGCTGCTCATGGCCGCCGTGCTCGCCCTCGTCTACCACGGATTGAAGAAGATCATTCCCGAAAGCGTCCAGCTGGTGTTCGTGCCGTTCTTCTGCATGATCATCGTCGGCGCACTGACCGCCTTCATCATCGGCCCGATCGGCGTGTGGGTCGGCAACGGCCTCGGCGTCGGCCTGGCTTGGATGAACACCCATGCACCGTTCATCTTCGCCATCATCATCCCGCTGCTGTACCCGTTCCTCGTGCCGCTCGGCCTGCACTGGCCGCTCAACGCCCTGATGCTCATGAACATCCAGACGCTCGGCTACGACTTCATCCAGGGCCCGATGGGCGTGTGGAACTTCGCCTGCTTCGGCGCCACCGCCGGCGTGCTCTTCATCGCCGTGCGTGACAAGGACAAGGACATGCGCCAGACCGCTCTCGGCGCGCTCGCAGCCGGCCTGCTTGGTGGTGTTTCCGAACCGTCCCTGTACGGCATCCACCTGCGTTACAAGCTGGTCTACAAGCGCATGCTCGTGGGCTGCGGCCTTGGTGGCGTCGTCATTGCCGTCCTCGGCTGGCTCTTCCCGTCCGTCACCGCCGCCGGCCAGACCGTGCATGGTGTGACCACCACCGCCTTCGCCTTCACCTCGCTGCTGACCATTCCGGTCTTCGACCAGATGTGGGTGTACGCGGTGTCCATCGCGGTCTCCTTCCTGACCTCCTTCTTCCTGATCATCACCTTCGACTACCGCACTCCGGAACAGAAGGCCGAAGTGCTGGCCCGCACGTCCGCCAATCAGAAGACCGCTGTCCCGTCGGTCGAAGCCAAGGGCGCCGCTCCGGCTGCTGCCACTGCGACTGCCACTGTTGCCGCCACCAAGACTGAAGCCCCGGCTGCTGCTGCCGCCACCACCACCGTGGTGAACGCTCCAGTCGCAGGCCATGTGATTTCCCTGGATGAAACCGGCGATCCGGTGTTCGCATCCCGCGCACTAGGCGAAGGCGTCGGCATCCAGCCGGCAGACAGCACCGTCGTCGCGCCGGTATCCGGCGTGCTGCAGACCGTCGCCGAAACCGGTCACGCATTCGGCATCAAAACCGATGATGGCGTGGAAGTGCTCGTGCACGTCGGCATCGACACGGTGAAGATGAACGGCGAAGGCTTCGATGTGAAGGTCAAGGCCAACGAACACGTGAACGCGGGGGACAACCTCGTTGTCGTCGACTTTGATAAGGTTAAGGAAGCTGGATACAGCACCACCACATTGATGACGGTGCTGAACACAGTGGCCTTCGCGTCCGTCACGCCAAAGACCGGCGTCGACGTCAAGGCCGGTGAGTCGGTGATCGACATTCAGCGCTGACCAATCGCATAGTCGGAAGGGGCCGACGTGGACGTTCTTCGCGTATTCAACAATAATGTCGTACTGGCAAAAGACGGCAACAGTGAGGTGATTCTCACCGGTCGAGGTATAGGTTTCCAAGCCAAGCCCGGCCAGCATGTTGACGACGCGAAGATCGTCCGTCGGTTCGTTCCCGCAGATGGCAAGGATCCCGACCATATGGCCCAACAGGTGGCCGGGATTCCGCCCGAAATCATTCGTCTCGTTACGGACGCCATGAACCGCACCGGTCTGAAGGAACAGGCCGACAGACAGCCTGCATTGGTGCTGGCATTATCCGACCATATTTGCGGTGCGATCCGCCGATCGCAAAACAAGCAGACCATCGAATATCCGCTGGAAGCCGAAGTGCGTTCGCTCTACGCGAGCGAATATGCCAAAGGCAAAGCTCTGGTCGATGCCATGAACACGTATCTGGGCGGTGCGCTGCCGGATTGCGAAGCCGTGGCTTTGGCCCTGCACTTGGTCAATGCGGGCTTCTCTACCGGCGATCTTTCCGCCACATACACCATGACCGGCGTCATCCAGCAAATGCTGACGGTCATCGAAGGCTATTACGGCATCACTCTCGACCAGAACAGCGTCAATGTGGCGCGTTTCATCACGCATCTGCGCTATCTTTTCGTGCGCATCCACCAACATGAACAGCTTGATGACGAGCCTGAACCAATCGTGGAATCCATCAAAACCTCATATCCGAAAGCATCGGATTGTGCGAACAAACTTGCGATCATCGTCAAAATGCGATTGAACGTGAGTCTTTCGGAAGCGGAAATCGCCTATCTCACCTTGCATGTCGCACGAGTGACTTCTCACGCGACGGAATCGCATGAGAATGACGATACCAATGCATAATCTGCATAAAATACATAATCATCGTAATAAATAATTTAATAATTACGATAATAGTTACTGATTTACATTGGAAGTATTGGCTTCGGGCGCTTCCGGCACACGCACGCACAACGACTTACGCTCCACACTGAAACGAATATGCTGCGTTTCGGGAAGCATATCGCCATCCACCTGAGCCAACACGGGCTTCTCCAACTTGATTTCCGCGCTGACGCCCTGAATCTGGTCAACCGTGGAATTCGTGGACAGCGGACTCTGCTGGGCCTTGCCGGTGATCGTCTGATGCAGCACATCGCCGAACAGATTCGCCCAACCGATCAAACCGCCGGATGTGTCAATGATCTCGTAATCGAGAATGCCGTCATCGTACACGGCGTCGGGCATGAGCGAAAATACCGGAATCTGGCCGCAATTGCCGGCCATGAACGTGCGGAAGGTCAATCCGTGCGTGGTGTGCGTGCTGCCGTCGGCGCTGGTAATGGTCACATCACCCTTGTACTTCGGGGCGAACAGATTCTTCACGCCCGACACGAAATAGGCGAGCCAGCTGATGTTCTTCTTCAACTCAGGATCGGTGTCGTCGATCATCACCGCATCAAAGCCGATGCCCGCGATAATAAGGAACGCATGGCCGTGATCGGCGGCTTCATCATCGAGCAGCGTCAGTCGGCCGACATCCACCAAACGCGAACCATGAGATGTGGCGACGGTCAGTGCCGCATCGATATCATCCACAGGAATGCCCATATTGCGGGCAAACAGATTGCCGGTGCCAATAGGGATGATGCCCAGCGCGTGGCCGGTTCCCGAAAGTGCGCTCGCCACCGTGCGCACCGTGCCGTCGCCGCCGACCGCGACCACCACGTCGGCGCCATGCTCCAAGGCTTCCAGCGCGCAGGCGCGACCATCCTTATCAAGCTGCGTTCCGATATATTCAACCTGCGTGAGATGCTTCGCCTCGCAGAACTCCTGAATATGCTGCTTGCGTTGTTCCGCCTGCGGTTTCGAAGGATTGATCACAAACGCGTAATGCACCTGATCATCGTCGCGCTTGTCGAGCTGTTCCGCAAGTTTGCGATGCTTATACGCGCGTACTGCGAAAAAGGCGGCCGCGCACACCGCTGCGACCGCAAGAACGACAATCAGAATGATAACAGGCATAGGCATGTCATCTATTGTTCACGGAAGATGCGAAAAAAGCGAATCAAGACTGATTTATTCGACGATTCCTGCACGTTGTATACAAAAATGAGAGGACTGCGGCGGGTGTCGGCTTTCAGCACTAGGCTAGGAGGCATGCTTGATATCCAATTCATTCGTGAACATGCTGACGTTGTTAAGGAATCCCAGCGCAAGCGTGGCGAATCGGTCGAACTGGTCGACGAGGTGCTGCGCTCCGACGAGGTTCGTCGTTCCTCTCTGAAGGAATTCGAGGCTGCCCGTGCGCAGCAGAAGGAAATCGGCAAGAAGGTCGCCGCGGCTCCGGCCGACGAAAAGGCCAAGCTGATTGCCGAAACCAAGGAACTCTCCCAGAAGGTTTCCGAATACAAGGCCGCAGCGGACGCCGCAGCCGAAGAATACACCACCGCCATGTGGAAGCTCTCCAACGTGGTTGAGCCGGAAGCTCCGGAAGGTGGCGAAGACGATTACGTGGTGGTCAAGAAGGTTGGACAGATCCGCGATTTCGCAGCCGAAGGTTTCGAGCCGAAGGATCACCTGACCCTCGGTCGTGGCGTTGCCGGCATCGATATGGAACGTGGCGTGAAGGTCGGCGGTTCCCGCTTCTACTTCCTGCGCGGCCAGGTGGCACGTATGCAGATCGCCATGCTCACCATGGCTGTGGACCAGGCCGAAGAGCACGGCTTCACGCTGGCCATCACCCCGACGCTGGTGCGTCCGGAAGTGATGCGCGGCACTGGCTTCCTCAACTCCCACGCCGACGAAATCTACCGTCTGCGCGAACCTGACGAGCAGTACTTGGTCGGTACTTCCGAAGTGGCGCTCGCCGGCATGCACGAGAACGAGATTCTCGACCTGTCTGACGGTCCGCTGCGTTACTGCGGTTGGAGCTCCTGCTACCGCCGTGAGGCTGGCGCAGCTGGCAAGGATACTTCCGGCATCATCCGCGTGCACCAGTTCGACAAGGTGGAAATGTTCGTTTACACCAAGCAGGAGGACTCCTACAAGGAGCATGAGCACCTGCTGGCCATGGAGCAGGAAATGCTCGGCAAGGTCGAGGTGCCGTACCGCATCATCGA
>OHAC01000998.1_pt1 | contig 27597 bp, 20 predicted proteins | sample 1577051 | NCBI WGS metagenome assembly OHAC01 (sample SAMEA3541499, study PRJEB24748) | human gut metagenome | biome: human gut; feature: human-associated habitat; material: faeces | place: China | collected 2012 | reverse complement strand
CATAGTCTTGAACTTGGATAAGTCAAATTTCCATGTCTTGTCGGAATCAGATGTATTGGATGCAACAACGACTACTTTCTTACTTGTCTTATCATAAGCAGCAAGTGTAGTGCCTGTCTTGTTGGTGCCGATAATAGTATATCCCGGACGGATATATCTGGAAAGCTGTCCGTATGCATAATATTTCATGCTTACAGTGATGGTTTCATCATCATGATTTGCTGCTGCAAGTCCCCAATAGCCGTTAGCTGTAGTGGATTTCCATGATTTCTCCAGAGCTTCCATGGAAAGGAAATCATTCGCACTTCCTTTGTTTACCCAGGACTGACCATATTCACTGCTGTCTGCATGCATATCGATGGCATTCCACAGAATCCATGCGGAGCATTTCAGACCGTTTACTTCTGTCATCATTGCACCGGCCAGACCAAGTGCTGCGCTCATCTCGCCAGCTTTTGTGCCTGCGGTATAAGATCCGTCAACCTCGGACATCCACAGATTTTTACCCTCAGACTGTGCAAGTGCGCTCAGATCTGATAAGGAACTTCTGCTGTATGTATGGGTATCGATTCTTCCAAGTACTGCTTTTGCTTCATCGCTGAGCTTGTTATAAGAATCAATCTGTCCGCCCTGTCCTCCATTATATCCGCTGTTTGTCTCATCTGTACCGGAAATAATGATGTCGATGCCTTTGTTCTTTAACTCTTTGTTCAGTGCAACCAGAATCTTCGACTGTGATTCTCCCTGGCTGAAATGGCAGCCTTCCTGTTTGTTGCTGTTTGCTCCCCAGTAGCTGGTTGCCGGCTCATTCATCGGATCGGTACTCTGGAATTTGATCACACCTTCTTTATTCCAGTGTTCAATGACATCTGCCATATAAGCTGCAAATGCATGGTAAGAATCCGCACGTAAATTGTCCGCACTCGAATTTGTGTTTCCTGAAGAACATCCGCTGACTGTCATAAAGTATGGCGGAGAATTGGAAAATGCTTCTGCAATAAAATCCTCTCCACTGGCCTTTGCAGCTGCTTTCAGAACATTCATCTGATTCTTGTCTGCATCCCAGTCATAGTTCCATGCATAGCCACATTCTGCATCTGCACGGTCAAATTTTTCTGTATACCATGTAAGGTCATGTTTGCTCTCATCAATCTTTGTTACGTCTACTGCGTATCCCGGAACTCCGCTGTCTGAACGGATAATATGTGCAGCATGTTTAAATGGATCTGTCTCCGGAAGAACACCTTCCTCACCGGATTTGATCACTGCCATTTTTACAAAATCAAGTGTCCAGTCTGCCTGGCCTGCAATATTAATGGTGTTTTCCCCCGCATTTAATGCAACATCAGAAAGAGTCACACAAAACAGCATGCAATGGCTGGAATTATTGGTACCCTCAGCAATTATACTGCTGTTGATCGTATCTTTATCTGCCACGTAATCTGCCTGGCTGTCTGTTCCAGCATTCACACGGATAGCCACGTCACGGGTATTTGTGCCTTCCAAAGTAAGAAGCAGTTTTACGGTATAGTTTCCTGCTTCGTTTGCATTTACCTTATACTGCAGATTATCTCCGCTGCCTGGAGTATCACCCAATTTGTTGATCCATCCAAGTTTGGAAAATTTACCGACTGCGGTGCCTTTTGTAATACCAAAATCTGCATCGGATGCTCTATAGGTCATGCCTGCCATTTTACTGTAAGTCTCGACCTTTCCGCTGGTTCCTGCATAGGTATAAGTGCCTTCTGTCAGATCATAAAAGCTTGCTTTTTCATTCACTTTTACTTCTTCGGAAGTTGTGTCTCCGATATCGTCGCCGCCACCTACGTTGTAGCGTCCGATATTCATGTTTAATCCGTCTTCGCTGAAGAAAAGCTTTGCTGCTTCATTCGTCAGTTTTTCACTGTAACCGATGCGGTTTGCCCACCAGCAAAGCGATGTGCCCCAGCCCTGAAACTCGCCAAGTCCGTCACTATTCGTGTCGTTAAATGTCGATGCCTCAGAAGGCTTCAGTCTTACTGTGGAATCCACTGCAACGGCCTGTGCTTCTTCTGCATGTACATTCAATGCGCTGACCGGAACACTGGTCACAACCATTGCGGCTGCTGCAATAAGACTAATGAATTTCTTCATTTTCTTCATGATTCTCTCCTCCTCTTTTCCTCATGCTGTGATGCAGATGTCTTCCGGGATATTCAGACAAACATCACGTTATGGTGTTAGTATAAAATAAAAAACAGCTAAGATATATCAAATAACTTAGCTGTTTTTTATTTTTCTTAGATTAATTTTATAAAATTCTGTCTATTTCTGATGTCAAATCATAACTTTTCCATTTACGACCGGGCACATAACACCGAGAATCTTCACCAGTCCTGTGTAACCAAAATCAATCTTTCCTCCGGTCACATACCACCAGCCGTATTCATTGCGTGCCACACCGTTGTAGGTAAAATCTACTTTACCGTTCGTCACTTTCCACCAGCCATATTCGTTGGCCTGAAGTCCGTTGTAGTTAAAGTCGATCTTTCCGTTGATGACCATCCACCAGCCATACTCATTGGCTTCCAATCCGGTGTAGGTGAAGTCTACCTGTCCGCCGGTTACTTTCCACCAGCCATACTCGTTGGCTTCCAGTCCGTTGCAGTTAAAGTCAACCACACCGCCGACGATCTTCCACCAACCATATGCATTCTGTGCAAGTCCGGTGTAGGAGAAATCCACTTTACCATGATTGATATAGAACCAGCCGTATGCATTCTGTGCCACAGTTGTAACATCCTCTGCCACCTTGCCGTCCAGATAATAATACCAGCTGCCATCTGCTTCCGGACTGTTTGCCAGACCATCTGCATGTGTCGGTTCCGGATCTGGGGTTGGATTTGGATCTGGCGTCGGATCCGGGTCTGGAGTTGGATCCGGATCTGGGTCTGGGGTCGGATCCGGTGCCTTTGTTAGATCGGAAATACTGATCCAGCTCAGGATCGGATCGTCACCGGCTGCTTTTTTCACAGTCAGGGTGACAACTGATTCCTCTGGCAGTTCAATGGTTCCCTCTGCATAAGTTTCACTGGATTTTACTGCGTCAAAATCACATAATTTTGTCTCAGCGTCGCCATTTACGGAATAGTATACATCCATTGCACGGTCCATGCTCCACCAGCCGGTGCATCCCAGCATGATCTGATGCTCACCTGCCGGAAGTGTTACCTGATATGTGATGTTTTTGCTGCCACGGGCCCACCAGCCACCTGCATACGGATTGGTCGAGCTGACCTCGCTGTAACCCTTCATATCTCCGGAGTCACCCACAACACTTGTGTAACCCCAGCTGTTGTCCTCTGTCTTTGCCTGATCTGCTGCCTCTGTGTTCAGCAGTTTATCACTGACCGCTTTTACATTTTCCCATGTCCGGGAAGCCGTGTTGTTGCTGTCGATCATATATTCCACATTTTCCGGGATCAGCTGTACCTGTGCAGTTGCCGCTACAATACTTCCCTCCACGGAACCGGTTACAGTTACATAGCTGTATGGATTACCCTCAAAGGAAACACCTTCCAGGTTCCATGTAACTGCTTTCTGTGCACCATTTACCGTCACAGTTTCCGGAAGCTGCGGCTCCTGTCCCATGATTGCAGTCGTCGTTACCGTATCCGGACAACTGTACGCTGCCATAATTTTCTGATATTCCTCAGATGTCACACGGATCGGTGTGCCATGTCTTGCACGGCTCGGCATCTTGTATGTGCCACGCTCCGGTTTTGTGAATACACCGCTCTCCAGATCGGTTGTTACCAGTGGATAATATCCGCCGCCGCCAAAATCATCCACTAAGAGGCACCATTTGTCTGTTCCGTCGGTATCATCCTGATTTAACTTGAAGATGGTCGGTCCCTCTACATACTGATTGCTGTTCAGGGAATCAGAAGCAATCTGTGTAAAGCTGCCAAGTACGCTGTCACTCTTCTCCAGGAAGATGGTCTTTGTCTTTGCACCAAGGCTGTTTGTGCTGCCGCCTTCATTTTTTGTAAAACGATAGTAGGTTCCATTATGTTCGATCATCGTCGTATCAATGCTGGACTGATCTTTTTCAATGTACAGTTTCGGTTCTGTAAAAGTATAGAAATCTCTGGTTTTTACATAGTACAGACGCTGTTTCGTATCTACACTCGGTGTTCTGGATGCCCAGTATACCACATATTCGCCGGTCTTCTCATCATAGGTTGCTTCCGGCGCCCAGGTGCAGCCTGCGCCGATGGCTGCGGATACTTCCACCATACGCTCATCGGACCAGTTTACAAGATCTGTAGATTCCCAGATCATCAGGCTCTGGCTTCCGTTGTTCTGCGCTGCATCCCATCCGTTTCCACCGTTGATCTTCAGATCTGTCGCGATCAGATAGAATTTATCGCCTTCCGGAGAACGGATGATAAACGGATCACGCACACCTTTTTCACCCAATGTGGATGTAAGAATCGGATGGTTGTTGTTCAGATCATCCCAGTTCATTCCATCCTGGCTGGATGCAAAATAGATCTGCTCACCGTCAGAATAACCTTCTCCTGCAAAATATGCAAAGAAGTAATCGGTGTACTCAGCATCTTCGATCTGTTTCGGTGCTGCTTTTACGGTAAACGTAAAATCTTTGGTCGTGCTGAGTCCTTTCCATGTGATCGTAGCGGTCAGTGTAACATCGGTATCTTTCTCCGGTCTGGTCACAGCCCCCGCCGGCATTGCATCATAGCCTTCTACCTCATGCGAAGCGACATCCACGATATCACTCTGTTCTGTGGACCAGGTCACTTCTGCTGCCCCGATGGTCTCCGGCAATGTAATATTGCCATATACCTCAGAACCACGCTCGGTGGAGTATGGTAACGTCAGCTGGTCTGCCAGTTCTTTCAGCATCGCATTCTGATCCAATACGGTTACTTTATACGTTTTTTCTCCAACTATTTTCTCTCCGTCTTTCATGGTAGCTGTCAGTGTCACTTCCTTATTACCGTCGGTAGGGATCGTAACTGTTCCATCTTCTTTCACAATATTGACATTGTCGGAAGTCCATGTGATGGAAAGTCCGTCGGAAGAAGTCCGGAGCAGATTCAGATTACCGATAATATGATCCATATCTCCCAGCGCAGTCTCAAGTTCAGAAGCTGCTGCTGTCACGCGGTCGTTGTCATACAGGCGGGTTCCGGCAACAATTTTCAGATTGTCCAGCTGCATGCTGGAATATTCTCCACCGCCCCAGGCTGCTTTTCCGATCCAGAAGATGCCGTTATCACCCAGGATATCTGTCAGACTGTAACTGCTTGCCACTTTGCTGACACGCACACCGTTGAGGTAAGCAACCGTCGCATCTTTTGTGTATACAATGTCCACATGCTGCCATTGAGAAGCTGCCATTTTGATAGTCGGATTTGCAGGTCTGGATCCCGTGTTGTTATAACGCTCGATTTCTGTGGTTCCGTTTTTTACCAGAACGCCGAGATAACGCTCTTTATTTCCATTATCATTCCAATTCAGGGAATTACCATTCTCCGCTGCATAAAATATCCAGTGTGAATTACTCATCTCCGGCAGAATATCATAGGAAATCGTCACTTCATCATGGCCCTTTAACAGACTGCTGCCGTCTGCTGCACGCACCTGCAGCCAGTCCTTGTCGGATGCCACGAATTTTGCAGCTTTTCCTCCATCATGATCTACCAGTTCAATGCTGCCGCCCCCTACAGTTGCAATGGCATTACCGCCGCTGAAGCTGCCATCATCCCCAGCCTCATTAAAGTCGAAATCCGCCAGAACCACTTCATCGGAACTTTCTTTCGCATCCTGCAAGGCAATCGCTGTCTGAGTACCGGTGCCAGCAAAAGCCGTAGTCATCGGGGTAACTGCCATGGACACTGCCAATACGCCGGCCAAAAGTGCTTTTCGGTTACACCATTGTCTGTACTTCTGATTTTTCATAAATCCCTTTTCCTCCTTTTATCAAACGCTTTTCACATTCTCCTGCTAAGAATAACTATAAACGAAAAAACAGCTAAGATATATCAAATAACTTAGCTGTTTTGCATAATTCTTAGTTTTATTCTACTGAATCTTCCATTTCTTCCGATTGGCAAACTGCCTCTTATAATGCCCCGGTGTCTCCCCTGTGATCTCCTGAAACACCTTACAGAAATGGCTCTGAGAGCTGAAGCCCAGATAGAAACTGATTTCCTGAATACTGTAATCCGAATACTGTAACAGATTCCGGCTTCGGCGGATTTTTTCCTGCAAAATATAGCGTTTGATGGTAATATGTTCCTGCTCCTTGAAAAGATGGGACAGATAATCCGGATTAACCTTCAGATATTTCGCAATATCTGTAATCTGGATACTGTCATGGAAATGCTGAAATATATAATCCTTCACGGCAGCAATCAACGGGTTCTTATAACCGCCCTCATTCGCCTGCAATTCTTCCGCCACGACATCTGCGTACATCCGCTGTGCCATCCGCTTGAATGCTTCCACTTCGGTAACATTGTCAATTTCTTCAATCTGCTGGATCATACTGTCCGCCATAGTAAAAGATTTTTCCACGCTGACTCCCGCCTCCACTGCGGTCCGCGATGCCAGTGTGATATTTCCGATTGCCACATTTTTGTGATGGCGCAGAGGATCCTTTGCAAGCTGCCCGATCTTTCCCTCATAGGTCTCAGAAATACTCCTATTCAATGCCGCCACATCGCCATGTCGGATTGCATCCTGCTCTCTGCGCTCCTGTTCATAAGGGTTATGAATCCCTGCCTGCTCCTGATGTGCAAACAAATCCCTGCCCAACTGTTCATGAATCTTCTGAACGCTTGGAAATTCTTCCTTATTGTATTCGAGAAACTCTGCCAGGGACAGTTCTTTTCCCGTCAGGTATCCATAATACAGGATCATACCGGCTACAAGTGTATTCAGTTCACAGATCTGAAGATGCAGCCCTATATCTTCCAACTTGCCGAATTTCCTGCCTGCGTGCTGAAACCGCGCTGCATTCGCCGGTGCCAGAAGGATCGGTCCGAACAGGATCCAGCTATCCTCCTGTGCCGGATCCCGTATTTCACCGGCAAGAATATCCGGCTCCAGAGCATAAATTCCAGGATACTTCCTTTGTTTCAGTTCAAATATATTCTTCAGAAACGATGTCTCCGCCTCCGAAAGTATCTTACTACCTGCTGATTCTCCAAAGCTTTGACACTGTGCGCCAGCCCCGTCATATCTGCACACAGAAATATGCATCAGATTTACCAGCATTGTCCCCAAAAATATCTCCTGCATCGAATGACTGCCCGCTCTTATTTCTTATCCAGCGAATACTGCACGAGACGCTCCAGCAGATCTACCGTTCCATCGATACCGTAGCATGCGCTGTTAATGCAGATATCAAAATCTGCCGGATTACCCCATTTCTTACCGGTATAATAATCATAAGATGTCTTTCTACGCTTATCTGTCTTACGGATAAACTCTTCTGCTTCCCGGCGATCCTGATTGTTGAGCAGCATTTTTCTGCGGACACGGTTCTCATATGGTGCACCGATAAATACACTGAGACGCGGAATACCGCCCGTCATCAGCACATGACCGCAGCTTCTTCCGACAATGACGCTGTCACCTGCTTTTGCAATCTCTTTGATCACACGGCTCTGTTTGATAAAATGCAAATCTTTTCCACCGATTCCCGGCATCTTTTCATCCAGTTCATCAATTACAAGTGTTGTTCCTCTTAATAAACTTTTCGCAATAAATGGAAGCAGACCAAATAATTTCTTTGTTCCGCTGGATTCATCAAGTAAATTCAGTTCCGCTTCATACTTATCTACTATGTGTTTTGTAAACACTTCAATCTGATCATTTTCCTTTTTTTCTACACGGAAATCTACAATATCTAAATCCATTTCCTGAATTATTTGAAGCATCAGTCTTTTTACATCCTCCGACTTCGAGACAGCCATTCGCAATTCCCGCATGGGATTTCCATAATTCAGAAAATGAATTTCTTCATCAAACCAGCCAAGTACATCCTGTACCACTTCGTTTTTACTATAAGTGCTTCCAAAATATGACAACAGTGGCAATGTATCTGATAATTCATCACTGCTTTTTAATCTTGCAAATGCGCCTTTTAAAGTAATTTCATCTTTATCTCGTTCAAAAAGTGCTGATTTCCGTCCCGTCTCTAATTTTATGCAATCCAGCCTTTCGTATTCGACCACTTCTTTTTTAACATTTAATTCATATCGATACTCCGCCAGTGCTGTTCTGAAAAACAACTCAAATTCTGTTGGTTCATTTCTTGTTTTTTTATCAAAAGCAAATGGCTCTATCACAAGCTTTTTCATTTTCATTGCAATATCTTCATTATTACTTGTAGCATATAATGGTCTCAGTACTTTTGTAACCAGACTATGCAAGGCTTCAAAAACATTGGATTTTCCACCACCATTCGGTCCGTATACAGCAGATACCGGTAAATATAACTCTCCATCTGCATCTTTTATAATTCTATCTTCATGCTCAGAAATGGCGGCAGCCTGCATGTCAAATGTTATCTCATCTCGTATACTCTTGAAATTTTTTACTGTAAATTGGCATAACATCTTGTTTACCTCCATTTTTCAAACTTCTTGCCTATATTCTTATTATATTTCATTTCTAAATTTTCTTAACTATTTTTGAGATAAAATCTCATATTTTTAGTTGTGATTTTATTTTTTGCAATTTTCGACAAAATTATACTTTCTATACTTTATTATCACTGCTCAAAGCAAAAGCTGAAGAAGCATATCCTTAATCTATTCCCTATCTTCCTATATCTATAAATGTTAGCTTTACTGGGTTAAAAATTAATGATAAACTGGTTCTATATAAAAAATTCAAGTTCTAAAATACAAGAATCAGCATAAACTATATATACGCATAGTAAGAAAATATGATAATTTTTCAGCTAATCAGCAGAGAAGAGAGATGAGAGTGAAATGGAAATATATATTAATGTGAAAAATTTCGGGAAAATAAAAGAGGCACGAGTGAATATCGGCAATTTCACAGTGTTCGTGGGTAATAATAACAGTGGAAAAACTCAGCTGATGGAATTAATTTATGGAGTCATTAAATTTGCAGCAGAGACATCTCCTGGATTTGCCTTGCCGAATATTGAACATATTGATGGATATCATGTTGGGAAAGATGAGATTCGAAAATTAAATGAGTGGCTGAACGAAAGTCTGAGGAAAAACAAGGAAAAAATAGTTGAAAAAACTTTTAGTGCACAAATTCCCATAGAAGATATTTTTGTTGAATTTGAAGAAATAGATGATATTTCATATGATATATATTTCTTCACAGAAAGAACAGTGGAATATTTCTCTAAAGAAAAATTATTGGATCAGGATGAGCTGGCAGAACTGTTTATGGATCATGAAAACGCATATAGAGGAATTGTTTCTCGAAATGGCATAAAAGGGATTAAAAATGCTACGAGAATTTCAAGATTTTCTAATGGAATCTCACCGAATATAGCCAAATCATTAGAACTGGGCCATATACTAGCAGAAATTGTGGGAGGAAGTCGTTTTAAAAGTCCTAACATATTATTTTTACCAGCCTCAAGAATGGGATTATTACTTTTATATAAGAGTTTCTTTGCAAATATAAGAGACAAAGAAATTGAAGAAGGCAGGTCGTATCCAAGTGGTATTACACAACCAGTAGGTGATTTTTTGACTTTTTTGCTGCAGCATAATTATGCTGAAAGAACGGCAAAGAAAAATAGTGCATTGATTCAGTTTATATTTGAGCATTTAATAGATGGGACCCTTAATGAACACAAAGACATAACCATGTATATTCCAAAGGATCAGCAGAAAGAAATTCCTATCTATATTGCTTCATCTATGGTTAATGAAATAGTTCCGATTATAAAAGCACTGACAGATTCCTCTGATATTGATTATATTTTTTATGACGAAATAGAGACAAGCCTTCATCCGTTGAAACAGATAGAAATGGTAAAGCTGCTTAATCGATTGAATAATAAAGGAATCCGACTGATTATCAGTACACATAGTGACACTATGGCAACCAAGATTAATAATCTGCAGCTCCTTTCGCATGGAGAGATTAATTTAGAAGCAGCACAGAAGGAATTAGCAAAGAAAGGAATTTCTCTGGAAAAAGAGGATCTTTTGAACTCTTCTAAAATGCATGTATACCAGTTTACCAATCAGGGAAATGGAACCAGTATTGTAGAAGAGCTGCCATTTCGAAAGGTTCCCTGCACGGGATATGATTTCAGCTTGTTTAATGACAGTACAATGAATTTGTTTGAAGAAGCGAAAATTGCTATGGGGTTGGAAGATGAAGTTTAAATGCAAGTATCTAAAGCCAGACGAACTTATCAAAACAGGAACTTTATACCAGATACCGAAATCAAGAAAAATAACTATTGATGAAGATAAGACAAAAGACCGTGTTATTATCAGCTATGTTGTTCAGGATGAGCAGTATGGCATTATCGGCAGTGAATATAAACCACCTTTTATAGATAATAATGGTGCTAAAAAGGTTGATATTTTAATTCTGGTTATTGATGAAAACAACAAAAGGTTCAGTTCCTGGATACTCGATATTAAACAGTCTGTCGGAGGCGAAGATGTAATTTTTCATCTGCTGGAACAGCTTCAGGACTCCGTGAAACATAAAAATTCACTTGCAGTCTATATGGATGATTTTGAAGAAGACCAGCATCTGGGATTTGTTACACGTGATTTGCAAATTGAAAGAATAAAAGAGAGCGTTGAGAAAAAAGGAAAAAAATTAAACGACATCGAAAAATCCACTCTTCAAATGTCCCCGATTATACGGAATAAAATGGCAATGACAGAGAGTACAAATCTGAAAAAAGAAATAGAGACACCTTCCCTGTTTCTGGACAAAAAGATAATAATAAGCAATCAAATATATTCTATAGAAAGTTACATATCCAAGAAACAGGGAGAATATTTTTTCTGTAATTTACAGGTACAATGTGGGTGACAGACTCCCACTTTAAATCTTTCAAGTTTTAAAGTGGGAGCTGTTCTTACCTGATTGCCCCCTATTATTTAAGCTGTGCCGTAAGTTCCTCAATGCTCATGTTTTCTAATACTGCATCCTGTTTTCGCTCAATGATTTCCAGAATCTTCTGGTTATGTTCTTTATTTGCTTTTGCGGCGAGCTTTTCTGCTACTTCATCCTGTTTATACTTGACGATAAATCTGACGATCTGGATCTTCTGTTCCAGTTCAACGTCAGCTGCTGTTTTTTCTTCGAGAAGACTTTCTTCATTTGCGGCTTTTTTCTCTCTGTTTAACGTTTTAAATATGGAATCAAGGTCCTGCAGTTTAAGATCCCATAAATCTTCTACGGAAACCTGTCCTTTAAACGGAAAGCGATATTTTTCTTTTGTAGCTTTTTCAAAAATATTTGTTAATACCATTTTTTTCTACTCCTTTTCTTATTGCTGAATGTTAGAATTTAACTCTTAATACTCTTTCTGTTGCTCCCTTTACCTTAACAACCAGATCATTTCTTCGGGTAAGAGAAAATCCTACTCCTGAGAGCTGATCGTCTGTATCTTTCACATGTGCTTTGGCACCAAGTGCTTCAAACACTCTTCTGTGCTGCTCTAATTCCGGTTTAAGGAATTCATTGTAATATCCATTTGGTTCTTCTGGATTTACACAATCTTTAAGCATAAAGAATAAATGCTGATGACCAATTCCCTGCTGCTCATCCCAATAGTTTGGAGAGTAACACATTACTGATACAGGAACGAATTGGTTAGTTCTAAGTCCCCACATATCCTTTGGATCATTATCTGTTTCTGCCATTTCAATGATATTGAAACGACCATTCTTTAATTCAAGTTTCGCTATAGTAACCCATTCCTTATTTTTAAGCGGTTCTTTATGAACAAATCTATATACTTCTCCGTTAAATGCTAATTCTGCTTTGAATCCACCCTGAGTTGGAGTTCTATATGACCAATTATGAATTTTAAAAGTATAAATACCCTCTTTGAGCCTATCTATACTTGGAAACGTTGTGTTTTCAACTGGAATATATCCATTTGGTGCCGGCGGTGTATAATCAACATCTTGTACACCACCGGAAAAATATTCTTTTCTATTATTCCAACCTACTCTGTTACCATTTCCATAATTATCATGTATTTCTTTCCCATTTTTATATATCACTTCTTGATTGGATCCTGGCATAAATACATGTAAATCCATCAAAGATGCGTTTCTCATACCTGGATAATTCCAGCTATGTGAGAATCTTAAGCAACCGTCAACTCTTCCACCTGCATTAATTACCCTCTGAGTTATATCTGAATCAGTAATATTACCCGTGTAAGCCCAAGAGAATGGATTATTCCATTTGAACATTGTTTTCGCTTCTTTATTCTCCGGAGCAATTAGTGATACCATGTTTCTCTCATGTTTGTTTTCTAGAAACACTTCAAGTTCTTTTGCTGTAGGAAGAACATTATTAATAAAGTCTCTGACACTAATTTCTTCTATCTTAGAGAATTTTTTAGGATTAATTGCGACATCTTTTTCCATCTCTCCAAACAGATCATCTGCACCGGAGATTCTTTTTGCAGCGTCTTTGTTGGAAAACAGAATATTATTTACTGTGATATCATCGAGAGTCGCAAATCTTCTCTGCAATGCATCCATATAACCAAGTTCTGTGATCGTTTTCTTTGCATCTTCCAGCATTTTCTTTGTAAAAATTGCTTTCGGTCTTTTATAATTTGCCGGAGCTACAATCTGTTCATATTTCTTAACAGCCAGATCCAGGTCCATTCCTTCGGACAGATCGACAAGTAATGTCCCCATGCTGCGATTTCTGATACGTCCAACTGTCATTCCGGCATCAATTGATTTTTCCCAGCTCCAAAGTTCTTTTTCTCTTTCTGACTGCAACTGGTCGTATTCTTTTTTATAGGTTTTTAACTCCTGAAGAGCGTTCTTCCATTCGGCTCCTTTATACAAAGAATTCTGGCTGATCAATTCCAATACTATCTCTATTGCTTCTGAATCAATCTCATCAAGTGAACGTTTAAATACATTCCTTGTATCTCTGAAGGCTGCTTTTTCTCTTTCAAATGAACTGGTTCCTGTGCCTGTATATTTACAGATTTCCGGAAGCTCCACAAATAAGTGAGAATACCGTTCAATTTCACCTGACGGAAGGATTTTTCTGTTTACGGGAGTCCCGATTCTTTCTGCTTTTCTAAGATATACTCCTTTTACTTTCTTTTCTCGAATATACCAATCCAACGCTTTTGCCACTACAGAATAGACATCATCTTCGATGTCAGGCTCCCAGATTGTATGTAACTGCCCGTTTTTTATTGCAACTACATTACCAATGTCACGAATAAACTTTTCGCAGCTGCTGCAATCAAATTCTCTTCTTTTTCGATAAATTTCATTTGAGCCTTCAGGATAAGAATTGAGATAGAGATTCTTCATTTCTTCATAATCGAATTCGACCTCAAATAATCTTTTTGAGCCTTCTGCCATCTCATTAAAATGTTCCCGAATTTTTTTGCTAAATTCTTTAAATATCATTTTGTCTCCTCCCCAATAAAAACTCTGCTGTTCACATACTCTCTTCCTTCATCTTTAAAAACCGGGATATCCTTGTCAATCACCCAATGCATTCTCACCGTTCCCGGTTCGGCAGAGAGAGTTTCCAAATCATAAAATTCTTCGAAATCATAAGTTCCCTTGATACAACAGCTCCCTTTCTGAAACTGTGAAGGAAGGTCATCCCAGGAAAGTCCTTTCTGTATCAGTAACATCTCTTTAATCTGGCGGCAGTTTTTGTGCTGTAGTTCTTTATGGCGGAAATTTGCCTGTCCAAGCATCTGGATTGAGTTTCTCATGGCATCCAGCTGACGCCAGTAAAGATTATTCGCCACTTCTTCTTTTGGTAGATTGAATACGCGGCAGTCAAACATTGCGCCGTTGCTGGCTGCTTTCGCATAGATTTCTGCCTGCTTTTCTTCTTTTTCATCTGATGCGGTGTCGGCATATGTTCTGGAATACATCTGCATTTTGCGGTTAAATTCCAGAGTCGCCATGCCTGCTGCAATGCTGCACATTTTCTGCACTTCATAATCAAACCAGGACTCTGACGTAAATTTTTTATAGTCTGTGAGAACCAGTGTTATCTCATCCGACTGTGTATAGCCAAGAACACATCCCTGAATATTTTCACACAGGTACTTCATAGTATCCTGCATGGCTTTCATCAGAACTTCATCAAACGGTTTCACAAAATTTCTGGTAAAAGTGTGAAATGCCCTGCCATCCAGCCTCATAATTACAGGTGTTCTTCTCATTAATACGTTTTTGGGTACTGCCTCATATTTTTTCATTCGTCTTGCAAGTTCTGATGTATCCATTGCTTTTCTCCTGTTCTACTATTTTTCTGGAAGGTCTGTTACATCATTCAGGTCTTTTTTCCATTTTGAAGCCATATCTTTGGTTATTTTATGCCATTCCATATTTCCTTCAGCATTTATCTCGTATGCAAAAAGTATCCGTGTAACTTCATCGTCTTTCCTGACAATATATTTTTCCAGTTCTTCTTCTGTCATTTCTTCGTTTCATACACAAAAGAAACTGTCGGGCATTCTTTGCTGTAATAAATACGGAGTTTTTCTCTGTCTTTTTCAAACATCCGCTCAAACAGATCAAAGTAGAATTCTTCTCTTAATTCCTGCATGTTTTTTCTCCCATGTCACTACATCCTTTCTTGTTTTTCCTGATATATATGATAGCATCGGCCTAAAATTAGTTCCAGAGCACTTGTAAGAGAAATTTTGACCAGGGTAGAACTTTTTTATGTCAGGGACAACCTGAGGTTATGTCAGAGACAACTCGGATTATGTCAGGGACAACTCGGGTCATAAGGGACCACGAATATCAAGGGGATTTTACAAAAAATTTTGTTATTGTCGAAATACATCAAAAAAGGTAAAATGAAGTTATCAAAATCAAGGAGGAATGACTATGAAGAAGAAAAATTTCAGAAAGTTATTCGCAGTTCTTATCGCAGCCTGTATGATGGTTCTCTGTGTTCCGGTTACTTCACAAGCCGCCGTCAGGGTTTCTGCCCCGCGATTAAAAACTGCCAGAAGTACCAGCAGTGGTATGTATCTTAACTGGACACGTATTTCGAATGCTTCCGGATACGTGATCTATCGAAACAACAAATGTATCGGCGGTGTAAAGGGCAGCAGAAGCCTTGCCTACCTGGACAAAAAAGCCAAAACAGGTAGCAGGTATACCTACTCTGTAAGAGCCTTCCGCCAGTATGGCAAAAAGCGTGTTTACAGTAATGCCAGCAATCGAATTCAGGGTGTCAGAAAGGCAGTCTCCAATAATGGACTGGGTACTCCGGTTCAGTCAGGTGTCCGTTTCTGGAAAAACCTCAGTGCAACCGGTGGAAATGGTGTCACTTACGGAACAACATGGAATAAGATTAAAGGTGCTGCCGGATATCAGGTGCAGATTCGCGGATATGAATATGGAAATGTCCTTACCTATTCAAAATTTACCAAAAAAAACAGCTACGGCGAAAGCTTTTCCAGTTACGACAAAATTGGAATGAGAATAAGAGCCTACAAAATCGTAGGTGGAAAGAACGTATATGGTCCATTCAGCAAATGGTCCTTCAGTAATGTTCGTTAAGTGCTGACATAAAAACAGCCCGGATTGATAGTGTTCCTATCAATCCGGGCTGTCTTTTTATTCTTCTTCAGAATCAGTTTCTTTATCCTGATTTATCACTTTCTGATATGCCTCATCCATATCTCGAATGTTCATCTTGTTTACCAGATAAACCTTATCTCCGACAACTGCTGCATAGAAGTTTGTGTCGTATTCGTAGTACTCTGCGGTAGTCTCGCTGCCGTCTGTGTCTTTGAATACGAAGGTGTATGCAGGATCGCCTTCCGGGGTATAGTCTTCGGTGAGACGCTGCTGGGCGGTCATGTTGATGAGTTTGTTGTAGAAAGTTGTGAATGTTGTATCATCCAGGTCTGCTCCATCCAGTTTGCAGGAAACGGTTGTGGTCTCCTCTGCGTCTTCATCGTCACTGTCTTTGGTCGTCTCTCGTGTTACTGTCACTGTATGGTCGCCGTCTGGAGTTTTTACTTCCAGAGAATCCAGGCTGTTGACAGAGAGATAATTTACAGAAAGACTGTAGAAATCAGATACTGTGCTGTCAAGGATGTCTGTCAGGGAATCCTCTGTGATCGTGTAGACTTCTTTGCTGTCGTCTACTTTTACGTAGCGGTCACTGCCTGTTTCATCACCGACATAGATAATGATTTCTTTGTCGACTGTGACTGTCTTTGTCTCTTCTTCCTCGGAATCGTCCTCTGTGTCAGAAGAATCCGCATCCTCTGTATACTTCGCTGTGATCACTGCATATGGATCGTCAAATCCATACTTGGAATCATCTGTGCAGTTGTAATCCACAAAGCTGTCATATGACAGTGAACCGATTGCTGAAGTCACTGTTCCGGCTTTATCAGTGTCTGCCCTTTCTGAAGTCTTGCCATCTGATATATTCCAGAAGAGATTGTCCGGATCCTGGGTCAGTTCATAGCCATCTTCTTTATCAACTTTAACCTCTGTGATCGTTGAGGAAGTTACAGATGGGAACGTTCCGCTCTCTGCAAAGTCATACAGAGTTCCCATAAATGGCTCCACTGCAGAGCTGTCTACCAGATATACATTCTTGTCATCATCGCTTTTCTTCACATAATACTGGCTGGTGGATTCATTCTCCATACCGATCTGAAGTACTGTATCTCCGTCATCTGTCGTAAGTTTGATCTCATTCTGTGGAGAATCCAGATCATATTCACTTAAATCCTCCACATCAGAGATTTCCTGTGCAGCAGAGAGGGATGCGATCCCTCCCACTGCAGTATTTACAGTATCCTGATCCACCGGGAAATCCGCATCGCTTTTTTCCGACCAGGCGTCGTCTTTTTTGTCAAATTCTACATTGTCCTGTCCTGCTGTGAATGCAACCGAAGTAATATCATCTGTAGACAGGCTGGTCAGTTCAACACTTGTGTCCTCTTCCTCAGATTCTTTCTTTTCCTGAGAAGAAACATAAGAATTTACGCCCACATAAGCTCCGGACACCACGCCAAGTGCAACTACAGCAGAGACAAGTTTTATTGTCTTTTTTTTCATTATGCTTTTCTCCTTTTCAGCCATACGCCGAAGCCGATCACCAGAAATGCAACCGGAATCAGACCCATGATAATGATCTTCCAGAAACTTGCATCATAGGCAGTCAGAGTCAGGTAAGAAACCTGGAGGTCTTTTGCCGAAACAGAAATCGTAGAAGTTTCATCGGAGCTGCACATCCAGCTTAAGGATTCCATGATCATCTGCTCATTTCCACCGGATACCATCTGATTGATCTGGCTGTCCATCAGATTGGAGGAAGCATAATAAACGATCTGTGTTTCTTTGTCATCATCCAGAGATTCTGTGATGCTTACACCTAGGTCAAATGGTCCCTTGATATCGTCATCTGTTTCCTCAATGCTTCCACTGTTTACATCCACCTTGGAATATGCACTGTCTGATGTAGTAAGAAGACTCTCTATCGTTACCGTATCTCTCACATCATCTGTTTTCTGGATACCCTGTGCTGTAGGCATCAGCACATAATATCCCTTGGAAGCAAAATCTGTGATCGCATCTGTGCTGTTAACTGTCGGAACCAGATAATATGGCATCTGTGCGTAATGCTGGGAATCTCCCTCAATCACGATTCCCTCTGTTCTCTCTACGCCGTAATTTGCAAGTACAGCGTCAAAGTTTGTCATGGATTCTTCCGTATAATCAGAGAAGATCATAGCCTTGCCGCCGTTTTCCAGATACTCGATGATCGCATCTTTTTCTGTCTCGGAAATATCACTTGTCGGTGCGTTGATCAGCAGGCAGGCTGCATCATCCGGCACGCTCTCTTCTGTCAGAAGATTCAGGGACTGGATATCGATATTCGCTTTCTCGATATCTTCTTTTAAGGTAGAATCGAGTTCCTTCTCTCCATGTCCGTCGAGTGTGTACAGGATCGGAAGATTTTCGGATGTTACATAAGAGATCGCGCTGTCGATCTGTCCTTCGCCGTCGAATCCTGTTGTTGTATAACTGTAAGTGTTATAGTCCATGGAGGACTGGTAGATCGTATCGTAAGATACGACTTTGCTTCTGTCACCGCATACAACGATCAGGCTGTTTGCAGAAACATCATCACTTGTATACTGAGAAGTAAATTTCGGATTTACAACAGGGTCTTTTGTCTCAACTTTAATATGCGAAGATTCTTCCGCATATTTTTCCAGAAGTCTCTTTAATGTCTCATCCTCAGAACCACTCTGGACAACCTGATAGATCGTGATATCCTTGTCCAGCTTCTTGAGATAAGCTTTCGTCTCATCGCCGATACTATAAAGCTTCTGTGAGCTTACATCAAACTCTGTATATTTGGATGGCAGAGATCCGACGATCATATTGATCACAATTACGATCACAATAAAAATCGCACTGATCACAACACTATAGGAACCGTTTTTCAGATATTTTCCATTCATGGATTCTTTAATCCTCTGCTTTAACGGCTTCTTTTCTTTCTTGTTCTGCCCGTCTTTTTTGTTAAACTTTTCCTTCAGTTTCATCTTTCTCGCCTCCTTAATTCCAACGTCTCTTCGCAATAGACTGTACGGTCAGGAAAAGACAAACTGCGATCACTGACACGAAATACAGGATTCCCTTGATGTCAAAGATCGAATTGGCAAAGTTATCAAAATGGCTGCTCAGGTTAACGATATTCAGAACCTTCTGGATCCCGCCTGAGAAGAAAGAAGAATTTACCACATATATAATCGCAAGAATGATCTCTCCGATCACACATACTGCTGCCGAGATCAGCAGATTCTTGATCATCGTATAAATGATCAGAGCTGCCGCAAGGATCAGAAGTCCAAATGTAATGCAGGTAGACAGAGCTCCCTCTGAAAAGAATGAGGAAATTCCGTTCATCATATAAAATGCAAACAGAAATACAAAGGTAAGAACTGCTGCAATAACCTGACTCTCAGTCAGGGAAGATACAAATACACCAATTGCAAGGTTTGCACAGCCAAGCAGAAAAAATCCCAGAATACCTGTATAGGCTCCTGCAAAAGAAACTGTTCCGAATTTTGACATCAGAAGTGGGTAAAAGCACATGATGACCATCGGAATCGCAAAGATCGTTACCAGTGCAAGATATTTACCAAGAACGATCTGGCCGACAGAAACCGGCGCTGTCAGAAGCAGCTGGTCTGTCTTCTGTTTCCGTTCTTCTGCAAGAACTCTCATGGTCAGGATTGGAACGCTGATCAGAAATACAAAGGTCAGCGCACTTAACGTATATTCAAATTTCGGATAAGCTGCTGCCAGCTGATAGGCCGAAAAATAAATACCTGTAAGAAGCAGGATAAAGAAAATAAACAAATATCCTACCATAGATGTGAGATAACTTCTCAGCTCTCTCTTATATACTGCTGTCATTTCGTTTCTCCCTCCTTCTCCGGTTCCTCAGGTTTTTTCTTCTTGTCATCTTCGGTCAGCTCCAGGAAGATCTCTTCGAGGGATACTTTCTTGGACTGCATTTCAAGGATCGGATAATGATGTTCTGCCATCTTAAAGAAAACTTCCTCACGGATATCTGTATTTTCTTCTGTGGAAAGTTTCACTTCCCAGCCTTCCTGATCCTTGGCTGCGTTGATCGCGATCTCCTTGATCCCCTCGATCTCTCCAAGCAGAATACGGATCTTGTCCTTATCTCCTTTGACAAGAAGTGACAGATTGTTGGAACCCTGCGCGAGTTTCCCCAGGTTATCCGGCGTATCGCTGGCAACCAGTTTGCCATGAGAAATGATCAATACATAATCACATACTGCACTTACCTCAGAAAGAATATGAGAACTCAGGATAACGGTATGTTTCTTTTTAAGGCTCTTGATCAGATCGCGGATCTCTATGATCTGCTTCGGGTCAAGTCCTACTGTCGGCTCATCCAGGATGATAACTTCCGGATATCCTAGGATCGCCTGTGCAAGTCCAACTCTCTGTCTGTAACCTTTGGACAGATTTTTGATCAGGCGGTTACGCATATCTGAGATCTTGACCATCTCCATGACTTCTTCAACCATGGATTTCTTTTCGTTTTTTGGGATTTTTTTGAGATCAGCGGCGAAATTCATATATTCGAGCACTGTCATATCGAAATAAAGAGGCGGAATTTCCGGCAGATAACCGATACATTTCTTTGCCTGTTCCGGTTCTTCCAGTATGTCATGACCGTCAATGGTTACCGTTCCTTCCGTAGATGCTATATAACCGGTAATCATGTTCATAGTCGTTGATTTACCAGCTCCGTTCGGCCCGAGAAAGCCGTAGATTTTTCCCTTCTCTATCTTAAAAGAAAGGTGGTCAACTGCTGTATGGTCGCCATAACGTTTGACCAAATTGTTTACTTCAATCACAAAATTCTCCTCCTTTTCTTTACAAACAGAAGATGCTTCCGGGCGAAACAGAGATAGGGGGGTACCCGGAAACATCTTTTATTACGGAGCGGATCTTACATCCGCTCCTTGAAATATTCTATGAGAAAGTTGTGATAAAAATTGGATAAATCTGTGAGGATTCTGTGAAAAGGAATTTGAGAAATTCAGGATAATTTATGACAAAGGTTCTTTAAGCGGAGTACCCGCTTTGCGTGGATAACGTCCCGGGGTCGCTTTGACCTTCTCGATCACAACGAGGGAGCGCTGGATCTCTGAATCCGGAAGCTGGAAATAGACAACATCCTGGATCCTGCCGCCGAGGATCTTGACTGCTTTCTGTGCCTGCTCTACTTCTTCCTGTACAGTACCTGATTTATAGGAAATAAAAAATCCACCTGTCTTCACATATGGAAGACAGTATTCTGATAAAGTTGCCAGATTGGATACCGCACGGGAAACACAGAGATCATAAGTTTCGCGGTATGCTTTGTTTTTGGCAAATTCTTCGGCTCTGCCGTGGATCGCAGTGATATTCTCCAGTTTCAGAAGCTGGAAAGTCTCCTCAAGGAAGTTCACTCTTTTTTTGAGAGAATCCAGAAGGCAGGCTTCCAGATGCGGGAACGCGATCTTGAGCGGAACGCCCGGAAAACCTGCACCTGTTCCGATATCCATGATCCTGTTTACCTTGCTCATATCCACTGCTTTTACGCAGGCAAGGCTGTCCAGGAAGTGCTTTACCAGCACTTCCTGAAATTCTGTGATACCGGTCAGGTTCATGACTTTATTTTTTTCTATAAGATATTCGTAAAAATCTGTAAACTGCTTTTTCTGGACTTCATCGAGAGTGATGCCAAGTTCCTGGCAGCCTTCTTCCAGTATTGTTAAATCATATGCCATTGATCTGCTCCTTCTTTATGCATTTCGTCTGTACTGTTCCAGATATACAAGAAGCACAGAGATATCTGCCGGAGATACGCCGGAAATTCTGGACGCCTGTCCGATAGATACCGGGCGGTATTCTTCCAGTTTCTGTCTTGCTTCAATACGGAGGCTTCCGACTTTTTCATAATCCAAGTCCTCCGGGATCTTCTTTGCTTCCAGTTTCTTGAACTGTTCTACCTGTTTCATCTGACGCTTGATGTAGCCTTCGTATTTCAGATTGATCTCAACCTGTTCTTTTACGTCCCATGGAAGTTCCGGACGTTCTTTGTCGATCGGCGCAAGGTCTTCATAAGTGAGTTCCGGTCTGCGAATCAGTTCTGCGATGGTTGTTCCGGATTTCAGAAGAGTGCTTCCTTTTTCTTCAAGGAGCTTCTGCACTTCCGGATTTCCTCCGATCGTCGCATGTTCTGTTCGCTCAATTTCTCTTGCGATCGCTGCTTCTTTTTCAAGAAGTTTCTGATAAGTCTCCTCGTCGATCAGACCGACCTGATAACCTTTCTTGCGGAGACGTAAATCTGCATTATCCTGTCTGAGAAGCAGACGGTATTCTGCACGGCTTGTCATCATACGATATGGTTCGTGGTTTTCTTTCGTAACAAGGTCATCGATCAGAACGCCGATATATGCCTCGGAACGGTCAAGGATCAGCTGTTCCTGTCCCTTAACTTCCATAGCCGCATTGATTCCGGCGATCAGTCCCTGTGCAGCTGCTTCTTCATATCCTGAGCTTCCGTTGAACTGTCCGCCGCTGAAAAGTCCCTTGATCTTCTTGAATTCCAGTGTCGGATAAAGCTGCCGCGGATTGATGCAGTCATACTCGATCGCATAGGCGTTCTTTACGATCTTTGCATGCTCCAGTCCCGGTACGGAGTGGTACATCTCATCCTGAACATCTTCAGGAAGGGAGCTTGACATTCCACCGACATACATCTCGTTTGTATAAAGTCCTTCTGGCTCGATAAATACCTGATGGCGTTTCTTATCAGCAAATCTTACTACTTTGTCCTCGATGGACGGGCAGTATCTCGGTCCTGTTCCCTCGATCATTCCGGAATACAGAGGGGAACGGTCAAGGTTTGCACGAATGATCTCGTGTGTTTTTTCGTTTGTGTAGGTAAGCCAGCAGGATTTTTGCTCGATCTGCACGCTTTCCGGGTCTGTGAAAAAAGAGAACGGTACAACTCTCTTATCACCAAACTGTTCTTCCATCTTGGAATAGTCGATGGTATTTCCTGCGATTCGTGCCGGTGTTCCTGTCTTGAAACGGAACATTTCGATTCCAAGTTCCTTGAGTGAATCCGTCAGATAGTTTGCCGCCTGCAGTCCGTTCGGACCTGTATAGTTGCTGACATCACCATAAATACAGCGTGCCTTGAGGTAAGTTCCTGTGCAGAGTACGACCGCCTGGCAGTGATAAACTGCACCTGAATATAATTTTACACCTGTGATCTTTCCATCTTCTACAAGAAGTTTGGTTACTTCTCCCTGTTTGATCGTAAGGTTTGGCTGGTTTTCCAGAGTCTTACGCATCTCTGTGCTGTATGCCTGTTTGTCTGCCTGCGCTCTGAGTGAGTGAACTGCAGGTCCCTTGGACTGGTTCAGCATTTTGGACTGAATAAAAGTCTTGTCAATATTTTTGCCCATTTCCCCGCCGAGTGCATCCAGCTCTCTTACCAGATGTCCCTTGGAGCTGCCTCCTACGTTCGGGTTACACGGCATCAGTGCGATACTGTCCACACTGACTGTAAACATTACGGTATCAAGTCCCAGTCTTGCACAGGCAAGAGCTGCTTCACATCCTGCATGACCGGCTCCAACTACAACGATATCACAGTTTTTCTCCAGTCTTCTGTCCTCCATTTTTATCTTCCCTTCTTTTCTAAATTGCGTTTATTTTCCTGTACAGAATTTGCTGAAGATCTCATTGACCAGATCCTCCCCTACGGATTCTCCCACGATCCTTCCGAGGCTTTCGTAGGCATTCATAAGGTCGATGGAAAAGAAATCTTCTGCCATTCCCATATCAATACTGTTCTTCACAAGTTCCAGGCTTTCTTTCGCTTCTTCCAGTGCAGCTTTGTGTCTTGCATTTGTGATGTATACTTCATCATTAAAAGAAAGTTCTCCCTGGAAAAACATGTTCTTGATCTCATCTTCCAGTTTACGGATCCCTGTTTCTTCCACTACAGAAACAGGGATCACCGGACTTCCGGTACGCTGCTTTATTTTCTCCATATCTACGACCGGCTCAAGGTCTGTCTTGTTGTAGATCACGATGCTTTTTCTTCCGGAAAGTAATTCTATGATCTCTTCATCGTTTTCGTCAAGTGGTCTGGATGAATCTACAACATACAGGATAAGGTCTGCGTCCTCTGCCATCTGTTTGGCTTTGCCGACTCCGATCTTTTCCACTACATCCTCGGTTTCGCGGATTCCTGCGGTATCGATCACGCGAAGTGTAATTCCGTTCAGAGAAATGTATTCCTCCAGGATATCCCTCGTTGTGCCTTCGATCTCTGTGACGATCGCGCGGTCTTCGCCTACCAGGAAATTGAGGAGGGAAGATTTGCCGGCATTTGGTTTACCGAGGATAACTGTCTTGATCCCCTCCTGGATCATTCTTCCGTCGTCGGCAGTTTTCAACAGGTCCTGGATCTCTTTGGTCTCTTTATCCACAATGACTCTTAATTCCTGTGGATAGCCGGTGAGATCGTAGTGCTCCGGATCATCCAGGGCAGATTCTATATATGCGATCTGGTAGAGCAGTCTGCTCCGGATCTCTTTTACGGCACGCTGTACGGAGCCTTTGAGCTGTTCTACGGAGCTCTTGAGTGCCATGGAGTTTTTGGCCTGAATGACATCCATGACAGCCTCCGCCTGCGACAGATCCAGCCTTCCGTTTAAGAAAGCTCTCTTTGTAAATTCTCCTGGTTCTGCGATCACGGCTCCGTTTTTGAGCACGGTTTCCAGAACCTTCTTCATGGCATAGACTCCGCCATGACAATCTATTTCTACGGTGTCCTCACCAGTATAAGTGTGAGGTCCTCTCATGATCATAACCAGAACTTCATCAACCACATCTTCTCCATCATAGATGAAACCGTAATGGATCGTGTGGCTCTGTACTTCCCTGATATTTTTCTTTCCGTTTTTGGAACGATAGATCCGGGAAATCACATCCATTGCTTCATCTCCGCTGATACGGACGATCCCGATTCCGGACGCACTCATAGCAGTTGAGATCGCAGCGATCGTTTTTTCCATAATTCCTCCTTATAAAAAAAATGTTATCCCAGAAGAAAGCACACGCCAATCACGTGTTATTCACGCTTTCACCTAGAATAACATTTTATATTTCAGTTGTGAACTGTTTTCACTGCTGATTTAATGTTACTGTTCACTTCGTTCACAGTAACTTGGTCAAAATCCATTCCAAATCACCTACGGTGATGGGATTTTGCCCTGTATGTCTCGGGATTTTGCCATATTCATGGCAAAACACCTCGCGGGATACTACCTGTGAGCAGTAACACTTTAGTATCTCTTTAATTTGACAACTACGTGACGGTATGGTTCTTCACCTTCACTTACTGTCTCTACGAATTTATTTCCCTGAAGTGCAGAATGGATGATTCTTCTCTCGTAAGGATTCATTGGCTCGAGAACTACAGGTTTTCTTGTTTTCTTGACCTTGTAGGCGATTCCCCTTGCCAGGTTCTCGAGAGTTTCTTTTCTGCGTCTTCTGTAATCCTCTGTATCGAGTTTTACTCTGATATAGTCGGATTTGCCTTTGTTTACAACGAGGCTTGTAAGGTACTGGAGAGAATCAAGTGTCTGTCCTCTCTTACCGATCAGGATTCCCATATCCTGGCCTTCAAAATCGACTTCCAGACAGCCATCTGTTGTGTTATATTTGGATGTGATCTGGACTTCTCCGAGATCCATGGATGCAAATACATCATGAAGGAAAACAGATGCTCTCTCTTCGATCTCTTTGATCTCTGCCGGATCAGTGATGATCTCGATCGGCTTGGATACTCTTACCGGTTTTTCTTTGTCCGGTTTCGGCTCCCTTACTGGTTTCTCTTTGTAAACTCTTTCTTTCGGCTGTTTCTCTCTGACCGGTTTTGCAGGTTTTTCTTCTCTCGCTGCCTCTGGCTTTACTTCTTGTTTATTAGAAGTTCTGGCAGGTGCCTTTGGTGCCGGCTTCGGTGAAGATTTCTTCTGTTCCGGTTTCGGCTCGTCCTTGAATGCATCCAGTTTGACAGAAGCTACGATTTCCTCGAGTTCCTTTTCTTCTGAATGATCCTCTACTTTGCGAGCTTTAATGATCGCAGGCTTACTTCCAATTCCGAAAAATCCGGAACTTCCTTCGCTGATTACCTGAATGTCAAGCTGATCACTGGTCACGCCCAGTTCAATACATGCTTTTGTGATTGCTTCATTTTTGGTTTTTGCTGAAAACTGCATATATTCATTCATGATAAAACCCCGACCTTCCCTCTCTATTTCTTCTTGTTTTTCTCATCAAAAGCTTTGACCATATTTGCTTTTGCGGTAATGCTGCCTTCTTTTGCATGGGAAGCATTCTGGTAAGCTTCTTCTACTTTCTTCGCACGGTTTGCTTCATCAGAACCGCTCATACCTTTGTCGATCTTGTTGATATTCTTTACGCTCTGATGTGCCTGGTTTGTGATCTTCTGCGGCGGAAGTCCTTCTTTTGCACGTTTGGCTTCCATCTTCTTCATATTCTCGTTTACGAGATCATCAATGTTCATCTTGTTCAGGTGACGGTTGATGAGAAGCTGCTGGATACTTCTTACTACGGCACTTGCGATCCAGTAAATACCAAGACCTACCGGGAATGTGAAACAGAAAAATGCAGACATAAGCGGCATTACTGTATTCATAGTCTTCATGGAGCTTGCCATTGCATTATTCTCGCCACCGCCCTGTGTTGCTGCCTGTGGCATAAGCTTCAGGTTGAGCATCTGTGTTGCCCATGACAGAACCGGAATTGCAAGAGCTGCAATGATCAGGATCAGGGATCCTGTTTTGATATAGCTCAGCGGCTGGTCTGCGATGTTGAGCACACCAAAAGTCTGCATCTTCTGGATCTCGGAAGCAGTTTTGCTGATCTGATCTGAGAATCCGGAGAACTGACTGATATCCTGTAAGGATTTCCACTGGGATGGAGACAGAGCATACAGGAAATCTACGATAGAATCTGCATTATCTGTGACCTGTCTTACTCGTGTCATCTTGTTGTCTGTGATAAAGTTATTGACGATATCTGCAAATCCATCTACTGCAAGGATCTGTGTGCAGACACCATTGAACACATTATATACACTGCTTACATAAGCAGGGATATTCTGGATTACCTGATACAGAGCATACAGGATTGGGAGCTGGATAGCGAGCTGAACACAGCTTCCTGTAGGGGATACACCGTATTTCTGATATACCGCCTGGGTTTCCTCCTGCATCTTCATCATTGAATCCTGATCTTTTTTACCCTGATATTTCTTCTGGATTTTCTGGATCTCCGGCTGCATGATCGCACTCAGCTTAGAGAATTTCTGCTGTTTGATCTGCAGAGGAGTCATAAAAAGATAGATCAGAATACTGAAAATAATAATACAAAGGCCAAGGTTCTGAATTCCAACCATATCCAGCACTTTGTAGATACCGTTCATGATCCAGCCCATCACGATTGCGACCTGGCCGATGATCGGGGTACCACTTTTAGTAGCCAAAATCATACTTTCCAATTTACTTGTTCCTCCTGGATGATCTTATGGAACAACTTCATGATTGATCCATTTACCTTTATGGTACGGGATCATATCCCCCATGAGAAAAAGGATTACAACGTAATATTCTCCATATTGCCAGTAATCCTCCCCTGATTGCACCATATTTTTCGATTGCTTCCAAACCATATTGAGAACATGTGGGAATATAAGGAC
>OHAC01000996.1_pt1 | contig 27655 bp, 31 predicted proteins | sample 1577051 | NCBI WGS metagenome assembly OHAC01 (sample SAMEA3541499, study PRJEB24748) | human gut metagenome | biome: human gut; feature: human-associated habitat; material: faeces | place: China | collected 2012 | reverse complement strand
ATCTTCACAGGTTCCTGTTCGTACGCTTTCAGGAGGAAATGCTCAGAAGGTTGTAATTGCAAAATGGCTGAATACCCATCCAAAACTCTTTATTCTTAATGGACCTACTGTTGGAGTTGATATTGGTGCAAAGACAGAAATTCATGAATTGCTCAGGAAACTGGCCGCCCAGGGTATGGCAATTGTGATCATTTCTGATGATTTATCGGAATTGATTACTAATTGCAACAAAATCATGGTCATGAAAAATGGAAAAGCCAGCGGTATCACAGATAATAATATTGATAATATTAAACTTTAAACTATAAAACTGTGACCGTATTTAAAACAAGGAGAAAGATTATGAAGGCTAAAAATAAAAAAATGCGGCTGACCAGCACAAAGATGATCCTGATTTATATCATCATAGCGTACTGCATTATAGTCAGTCTTCGACAGCCGGCATTTTTCAGTCCGGCAACACTGATTACACTTTGCCGCGCAGGAATTTTTACAATGTGTTTTGCATTATGCGAGATGATCGTCATTATAGCTGGCGGTATCGATGTATCGTTCCCAGCCATTGGATGCGTCGCTATGTATGTGCCGATGTATGTGATGAATCGTGTATGGAAGATAGATAATGCATTATTTGCATTTGTGTTTGCAATGCTGATTGGATTATTATTCGGATTATTTAATGCTGTATTGGTAAGTATTCTTGAACTTCCGCCGCTGATCGCTACGCTGGCAACCAGTTCTATTGCGGCAGGAGGCGTAGTGACACTTCTTGGAACAAGAGAATTCACAACACTTCCGGACAGTCTGCAGGCAATCTATAATTTTAATATTATTACATATACTGCACCAAGCACAGGATTTTCTTATCCGCTGAATGTTTTGATACTGGTTCCGGTTATTGCATGTATCCTGATTGCATATATGTTGAAAAAGACAATGCTTGGACGGGGACTTTATGCAATTGGCGGTGATAAAAATGCTGCAAGAGTGGCCGGATTTAATGTACGTAAATTGCAATTCTTCGCATATGTTTTTGCCGGATGTTTTGCAGGTATTACGGCAATGATGTATACAGTTCTGATGCATTCAGCGACAACATCAGCGCTTATGGGTGATGAAATGATCGTAATTGCAGCCTGTGTTATCGGCGGTGTAAGCATGAGCGGTGGACGCGGTACTGTACTTGGTGCATTACTTGGTTCTTTAATCCTTGCAACAATCGCAAAAGCACTTCCGCTGATCCCATTCTTCAACCAGTTATGGCTGAATACCATCAAGGGTGTTATCATCCTCGTCGTAGTAGTAATGAACGTAATCCTGCAGCGTATCGCTGATAAGAATGCACTGAAAGGAAGGGAGATGTAATCATGGCTGGAAAATCTGGAAGAAGTATTAATAATGTGCCGGAGAGCCCAGTGAAGAAAATGATCTTCTCCTGGGAGGGAATATTGGTCCTGCTGTTTATTGCAGTCAATATTTTCTGCGCAATGTTTTCTGAATATTATAACCTGAGCAGTCTGCTTCGTCAGATGCCGGTTTATCTGGCAGAAGTATTCATGATGCTGCCGATGGCATACATCCTGGTACTTGGTGAGATCGATATCTCCGTAGGTGCGATCGTTTGCCTTTCTGCAACAATGAGCTGTATCGTGTGCAACACAAATGCACCATTTATCGTAGTTGTGATTACAGCGCTTGGCGTTGGTACCATCTGCGGAGCAGTTAACGGATTTATCCTTACAAAATTCCAGGAACTACCTCCAATGATCGTAACACTGGCAACACAGATCATCTTCCGTGGTATCTCCGAGATCGTTCTTGGAAGCGGCGGTAGTATTTCTGCAAGCAACACCGATGGTTTCCGTGCAATCGGCGGAAAGATCGGAAATGTCCCATACATTCTGTTTCTCGTAGTAATCCTTTCTGTGATCTTTGCTGTGATCTTAGGCAAGAGCACATTCGGACGTCGTGTATATGCAATCGGTACAAACCGTCTGACAGCATATTACTCAGGTGTTCATGTACAGAAGATTCGTTTCATCATTTACACCATCATGGGTACAGTTTCCGGACTGTGTGCACTGTTCTTAGTTTCTTCTTCATACGGTGCAAATACAACAACCGGTAACGGATTTGAAATGGATGCCATCGCAATGGCAGTATTCGGAGGTATCTCCTCTACAGGTGGTAAAGGTAATATCGCAGGTGGATTTATTTCCGCATTTATCATTGTATGCCTTCGTGTAGGTCTTGGTCAGAGAAACGTCAATGCACAGGTTATCCTGCTGATCATCGGTGTACTTCTGATCGCTGCAGTAGCTCTTCCGAATATCATCGGAAATGTTAAAAAAGCAGTAAGCATGAAGAAAAACTAAATATTTATTTAATAACGTAAGTGGCTGCTCTCTTGTAGCAGGGGAGCAGTTGCAAATAAAAAACTATATTTCCAAGGGAGGAAAACAAAATGAACAAAAAAATTATCAGCGCACTTCTTTGCGGAGCAATGGTACTTGGCTGTGCAGCACCTGTAATGGCAGCTGACAAAGCCGGAGACGGACAGAAAATCGCACTGGTTGGAAAATCAGCAGGTAACGCATTCTTCGAAATCGCTGCAAAAGCATACAAAGAAACAGCAGAAGCTGAAGGTGCAACTGTAGATGTTGTTTACCCGGAAGCTGCAACAGCAGATGCTCAGATCAAAGTTCTTGACAACCTGATCTCTCAGCAGCCAGATGCAATCTGCATCTCCGCAAATGACGTTAACGCTCTTCAGGCTAAACTGGAAGAAGCTATGGACGCTGGAATCAAAGTATCTTCTTTCGACTCCGCTCCGAATAAAGACAGCCGTCAGGTATTCGTAAACCAGGCTGGTACACAGGCAGTTGGACAGGCTCTTATGGATGCAGTTCTTGACATCTCCGGTGGAGAAGGACAGTTCGCTATCCTTTCTGCAACATCTCAGTCTGCAAACCAGAACGCTTGGATCGACGCTATGAAATCCATCATGGAAGGCGATGAGAAATACAGCAAACTGGAACTTGTAGAAGTAGCTTATGGTGATGACGAACCTCAGAAATCTACAGACCAGACAGCAGCTCTTCTTCAGAACTACCCAGATCTGAAAGTTATCTGCGCACCTACAACAGTTGGTATCGCTGCAGCAGCTAAATACCTTCAGGACAACGAATCTTCCTGCAAACTGACAGGTCTTGGACTTCCGTCCGAAATGGTTGAGTACACAGGTGATGACGATGCACATTCCTGCCCATACTTCTATCTGTGGGATATGGAAGGTCTTGGAAAACTTTCCGCATATGCAACAATGGCACTTGTAAAAGGTGACATCACTGGTGCAGTTGACGAAACATTCACAGCTGGCGATATGGGTGAATACACAATCACAACAGCTGATGACGAAGGAACAGAAATCGTTCTTGGTGAGCCACTTCAGTTTACACCAGACAACGTAGCTGACTACGCTAAACTGTACTAATCAGCGCGTTTGGAGAAGCTAAAGTTTTTCTGAATATGATAAATCCTTAAAGGACAGGGCGGAACCGTAAGGCTTCGCCCTGTCTGCGTTGTACGGGAGCCGGGAGATATTGCAATCGTCATAAGTTACGTGTTAGAATATAAAAAAGCAGGGAACAGCAAAAGTAACGATCAGAAAGCAGGAAGATACCATATGCAGCAGGCTTTATTGGACCATTTAAGAAAAATCACAGAGGAAGAACAGCGGATCCTGGACGGAGTCGCGGAGGTAGATAAGGATCTGTACACCTCTGGTAAGGATTTTACCGTGGACAGTGCCAAGATGCTCAGCGAGGGCAAGCTGATCGCGGTCAGGACACATACGCGGTTCGTGCATTTTCCGTCGCACCGCCATAACTTTATCGAGGTGCTTTATGTCTGTCAGGGACAGCTTACCAATATCATTGGCGGCAAGGAAGTGGTGCTCCGCCAGGGCGAACTGCTTTTTCTGAACCAGTTTACAAGGCATGAGATCCTGCCGGCGGGAGAAGAAGATATCGCGATCAATTTCATGATCCTTCCGGAGTTTTTTGATGTGGCTTATACGATGGCGGGGAATAACAATGTGCTGGCGGATTTTCTGGTAAATGTGCTCCGGCAGGATGATGAGCGCGGCGAATACCTTCATTTCAAGGTGGCAGAAGTGCTGCAGATCCAGAATCTTCTGGAAAATATGATCTACTCACTGGTGACAGGCAAGGGCGATCAGAATCGGATCAATCAGACGACGATGGGGCTTATCTTTCTATATCTTCTGGAATCGGTGCAGTATGCGGAAATGCGGCTTCCGAACCAGTATGAAAATATGATCTCCATGACGACACTGGATTATATCGAGCAGCAGTACAGGACGGCGACCCTGACAGAACTCTGCGAACAGCTTCATCTTCCGATGCATGTACTGAGTAAGATGATCAGGAAAAACACCGGTTTTAACTTCAAAGAACTGCTCCAGCGCAAGCGTCTGAGCAAGGCGGCAGAGCTGATGTGTGAGACGGACCTGCCAATCAGTGATGTGATCGCGGCGGTCGGCTACGAGAATGGAAGTTATTTTCACCGGGTATTTAAAGAACGTTATAATATGACGCCACGGGCGTTTCGCGTGGCAAATAAAAAAAGTGAAAAGGTACGGCTGTAGACCATATCTTTTCACTTTTTTTATTTCGCGCTGTTGGCGAGGTTTTTGACAAGTTCAATGTCGGACTGTCTGACTTTGAGATTGGTTTCGATCTTTTTGCCGGTCGGAGTGGTCACTTTGATCTCGATGATGGTATCTGGTGTGATCGCAGCACCTGCGGCCTGAAGAAATTTAGGAAATTTGGGATGATTTCTGGTAAAAGCAGCCCAGGAATTTTTTAACTGAAATAAGCCTCCGAAATTCATATGGTTCCTCCTGTTCGATTAATTCTGAAAATGGATCTTTTCGCCCTGAATGACAGGATAACAGATAAGTGTCCGGCTGTCCAGATTTTCCCGTTTCATGTCAACTGCGGTGATCTGATGATTTTCGTAAGTGGTGTAGTAGTAGATGCCCTTGGTGGCATTGCAGCAGGATGTGTAGAGTGTGATCTCATATTTGCCGTCTGCAACTTCACAGCAGCCTCTCTGCTGGTCAACGGAGCCAAGGATATGGAAAAACTGGCTGACGCTTTCCAGTTCGGAATCGCCGGATCTTGCGTTCATTCTGGTAAAGGCGACTCGGACAAAGCGGGAAGCAGAAGAAAGGTCGCCCGGAAGTCCGAGTGCCCCCATGCCGCGGCTGTAGGCGGAAAGTGCCAGATCGTCAGCAAAAGTATTGGCAGGCTGTTTTGGCGACAGATGCATGTAGTTGTTTAACTGGAACATCTGCTGTGGAAATGGTGGATTGTTGGTGAGGACACCCACCGGATTGTCGTAGATATGAAGCCCGTCGGACATGGATTCCACGGTGATGGATTCCTCCTTGTCGGAGATGATCCAGTGGAGCTGTGCCAGTGGAAACTGTTTGCTGAACGGTGTGTTTACCAGGTTCATTCTGGCCAGAAGTGTGCGGACTTCTGCGACGGAAGCGCACTGGCTGAGAATCCACGGGATGAATTCAAACTGTGCAATGTTGTCAAGCCCTGGCTTTACGTCTGCATAGGCGGCGTTTCCGACGAAATTCAGTCCTGCCATGCCGAGCCCTTTCTCGTTGATGGCGTCGTAATACAGCGGGTAATTCTCAGCAACATGTGCCATGCCGATGATCGCAAAGTGCGTATCGATCACTCCTGCATGACGGAAATGAAAAGGGTAATTCCGCGGCGTGATCGTGATCTGGTCGCCGTAGGAAAACTCATAATCGAGAGTCCTTCCGAAATAAAAATCTCTGGTTTTGTAAGTGGCAGCAGTACACATAAAAAATCTCCTTATCAGAAATCGAAATCAGCGTAGTCTTCTGGAAGGAAGCGGTGGTAGATGATGTGGCATCCTTCGTCTTTGAAACAATAGTAATAAGTGTCGTCTGGTTTGTCTCCAAAGCGGATCAGGCGGTCGAATTCCCCGTTGTCCATTTCTTCTGTAATGACATTATCAGAATGAGTATGGAACAGATCCAGGATTTCATCCATGGTACAGCCATGTCTGCCGACCAGATTGACAAGCTCCTTGATAAATTCATTTCCGGCAGTGTTATTATGCACATAGACAGTGCCCTGCTGTGGAATATGGAAACAGAAGCGGTCGCCCTTGTGGGAAACCTCAATGTCTCCGAGTTTGTCTGTAATAGAAGCAGGAAGCACTTCAAGACGTGCCTGCATCTCATCAGCAGTGTCAGCAGCATCGAAGAAGTGATTCAGAGAAGAAAGCGGATAGTACAGACGGATATCCTCCCTAAAAAATCCAAGCTTCGCCTGCTCTTCTTTGATGATGTCGATTAAATTTCTTTCAAGTTTATCATAACCCATGATGGGACCTCCTAAACAAGTTAATTCACTGCAACATATTGTACCAGATTCTCACCGAGATTACCAGACCGGCAGAAGAAAATAGTTACAAAAAACAACCATTTCACATCAGCTGTTTTTCGACAAAACCTTACAAAAACTGCTCGTTGACAGTACAGTGGCGGTAAGGTATCATAGAACAAAAGAGGCTTAATATCTCTATAAAGAGGAGGAACATCATTATGTTAGTATTGGTATACCGAAAATGCAGCACCTGTCAGAAAGCCCTCAAATGGCTGGAGGAGCATAAAATCTTTTTTGAGGAACGCGCGATCGTGGATGAGAATCCTACTTACGAGGAATTAAAGGAATGGTACGGAAAAAGCGGACTGCCGCTCAAGAAGTTCTTCAACACTAGCGGCATGCTCTACAAGCAGATGAACCTCAAGGATAAGCTTCCAGAGATGACCGAAGACGAACAGCTCAGACTCCTCGCTACCGACGGCATGCTGGTCAAACGCCCCCTCGTAATTGGCGAAGACTTCGTCCTGACCGGTTTCCGCGAGAAGGAGTGGGAGGAGAAGATACGGGGGTGAAGGATTAAAGAATGCTGGAACCCCAACGATATTATCCACACGATCTGTGCATTTGCGAATGACTTTCCTAATGTAAATGGTGGTTATCTTGTCATAGGGATTCAGGCCGAAGAAGGGATTCCCATACTCCCGCCCAAAGGTCTTCCACGAAATACGCTGGATTCTGTACAGCAGGAGATTTTTCAGTATTGCAACATGATCACACCCAGATATATTCCGCGGATTGAAGTATTTTATAGCGGCCCACATACTGACGGATGATTTTTTACTGTAAAATTTTCCTCCACGAAAGTTTTCTCCATTTATCTATTGTATTTTTGCATGCATTCGTGTAAAATAAATTACAATTTAGTCTGGTAAAGCACGAATATGTATTATAACAGACCATTGAATAATAGAAAATTTTTATTATCATACCAGTACAAGAAATACACAGATGAAGGAGAGAGAATAAATGGCAGATCATGAAATGTTAAATCTTGACGAGATGGGCACTCTGAAAGACAGTATGGAGCTTCTTGGGGAAGAACTGATGAATGGCCATCGGATCAACCCAAATCTCTATGTAGAATACGATGTAAAGAGAGGTCTTCGTGACTCCGCAGGTAAAGGTGTCCTGACAGGACTTACCGAGATTTCCGATGTTACAGGTTACGACCTGATCAACGGGCGCAAGATCCCTGCACACGGCAGACTGTACTATCAGGGATATAATGTAAACGATATCGTAGACGGCCTCAAAGGACGTAAATTCGGTTTTGAGGAAACCATTTACCTCCTTCTGTTCGGCAGACTTCCATCCGACAAGGACATGGAAGTTTTCAAAAACATTATGGCAAACTTCGAGACCCTGTCCGGTCGTTTTGTCCGTGACGTTGTCATGAAAGCTTCCAACGGCGATATCATGAACGCAATGCAGAGATGCATCCTCACTCTGTACACCTACGACTCCAAACCAGAGGACAACTCCGCAGAAAACGTTCTCCGTCAGAGTATCGAAATGATCGCGAAACTGCCTCTGATCGCAGTATATTCCTATCATTCCTACAGACATTTCCGTAAAGATGAGACCCTGTTCATCCGCAACCCACAGAAGGACCTTTCCCTCGCAGAAAACATCCTTCTGATGCTCCGTCCGGACGGCAAATACACAGAACTGGAAGCAAAGGTTCTCGACATCGCACTGATCCTTCATGCAGAGCACGGCGGTGGTAACAACTCTACATTCACCACACACGTAGTTACCTCATCAGGAACAGACACCTATTCTTCCGTTGCAGCATCCATCGGTTCCCTCAAGGGACCTCGTCATGGTGGTGCAAACCTCAAAGTCCAGAACATGTTCGAGGATATCAAGGCAAACGTCAAAGACTGGACCGATGAGAAAGAAGTGGAAAGCTATCTCCGCAAGATCCTCAACAAAGAAGTCTTCGACCACAGCGGTCTGATCTACGGTATGGGACACGCCGTTTATACCCTTTCTGACCCACGTGAAGTCATCTTGAAACGCTTCGCCAAAGACCTCGCAATGGAGAAGGGCATGATGAAGGAATTTGCCCTCTACGAACTCGTAGAACGCCTTGCCGGAAGACTGGTCATGGAACAGAGAAGACTTTTCAAAAATGTCTGCGCAAACGTAGACTTTTACAGCGGTTTCGTATATACTATGCTTGGAATCCCGAAAGAGCTGTTCACGCCGATTTTCGCGATCGCACGTATCCCGGGATGGAGTGCGCATCGTCTTGAAGAGATCCTCAACGCAAGCAAGATCATCCGTCCGGCATACAAATATGTGGGACATCATGCAAGCTTTGTTCCGTTTGACGAGAGAGCGCCGGAGGAAGGCTGCGAGGAAGTACTGAGAGAATTAGAAAAGGAAGAAGCAGGACAGCCGGAAGAAAAGGCAGAAACTATAGAAAAAGAGGCACCGCAGGATTCGAAGAAGTGCCCTGAGGAGAAGAAGAATAAATGAAACAGGTTATTTTAACAGGTGACCGTCCTACCGGAAGACTTCATGTAGGACATTATGTAGGATCACTGAAGGAGCGTGTCAAACTCCAGAATTCCGGTGATTACGATGAAGTTTATATCATGATCGCAGATGCACAGGCACTGACAGACAACGCCGAGCATCCGGAGAAAGTACGTCAGAACATCATCCAGGTTGCACTGGATTACCTCGCATGCGGTATCGACCCGGCGAAGTCCACGATCTTTATCCAGTCTATGGTACCGGAACTGACAGAACTGACATTTTATTATATGAACCTTGTTACTGTTGCACGTGTGCAGCGTAACCCTACCGTTAAATCCGAGATCCAGATGCGTAACTTCGAAGCAAGCATCCCGGTTGGATTTTTCTGTTATCCGATCAGCCAGGCAGCAGATATCACTGCTTTCCGTGCAACACATGTGCCGGTTGGCGAGGACCAGATGCCGATGATCGAGCAGTGCAAGGAGATCGTGCACAAATTCAATACCGTATACGGTGAGACTTTGACCGATCCTAAGATCGTTCTGCCGTCCAACAAGGCATGCTTACGTCTGCCAGGTATCGATGGCAAGGCCAAAATGAGCAAGTCCCTTGGCAACTGCATCTACCTCTCTGACGAAGAAGCAGATGTCAAGAAAAAGATCATGTCCATGTTCACAGACCCGAATCATCTCCGTGTACAGGACCCAGGCCGCGTAGAGGGCAATCCGGTATTCATCTACCTGGAAGCATTCTGCAAGGATGAGTATTTCCCGGAATTCCTGCCGGAATACCAGAACCTCGAAGAGCTCGAGGATCACTACCGCAGAGGCGGTCTTGGCGATGTCAAGGTTAAGAAATTCCTGAACAACGTTATGCAGGCAGAACTTTCACCGATCCGTGCAAGAAGAAAAGAATGGGAGCAGCGCATCCCGGATGTTATGGATATCCTCAGAGAAGGCAGCAGGGTAGCGGAAGCCAAAGCAGCCGAGACCCTGAATGACGTTAAAGCATCCATGAGGATCAACTACTTTGACAGCGATCAGTCTGATATGTATCAGAAATGATCAGCCTGCAACGGCTATATGTAATAATCACAACTGCAAGTGGTATGACCAACAATAAAAAATAGTATTGACAATCGACAAAAATCAATGCTATAATACCGCATATTCCGAGAGGAACTAAGCAGACGAAGAAGTCTAGGAGACTTTTTCGTTTGCTTTTTTTATTTTCTAAATACCCATAAAGGAGGAAATGTAATGCGTTTAAATCCAAAGGAACAGGAAAAGCTTATGCTCCATATGGCAGGAAATCTGGCAAAAGAGCGGAAGGAACGAGGCGTGAAACTGAATTATGTGGAAGCAGTTGCCTATATCAGCTCAGAACTTCTTGAACTTGCAAGAGACGGCAAAGAAGTAGTCGAACTGATGCAGCTCGGTACCAAAATGCTGACAAAAGACGACGTTATGGACGGTGTCGCAGACATGGTACATGAAGTACAGGTAGAGGCAACATTTCCAGATGGAACCAAACTTGTAACAGTACACAATCCGATTCAGTAAAGGAGGACAACTATGAAAATTGGCGAAATCATTCCATTGGACAGAGAGATTACATTAAACGAGGGCAAACCTACCGTCACAGTCAAAGTGGCAAACACCGGCGACCGTCCGATCCAGGTTGGCTCACATTTCCATTTTTTTGAGGTAAACCGTTACCTTAAATTCGACAGAGAAAAAGCATATGGTTTTCATCTGGACATCCCTTCCGGAACTTCTGTCCGCTTTGAACCAGGTGAAGAAAAAGAAGTCCAGCTTACCGCGATAGGCGGAACAAAGAGAGTCTTCGGTCTGAACGACCTGACCTGCGCGCAGATTTCAGAAGTCAACAAAGAAGCAGCTCTTAATAACGCCCGCACCAAAGGCTTCATGCCAAAAGAGTAAGTAGATTCTGACAGAAAAAAGGAGGAAACAGATTCATGAGTGTAAAAATTTCCGGTGAAAAATATGCAATGATGTACGGCCCGACAACTGGAGATAAAGTACGTCTGGCAGATACAGATCTGATCATTGAGGTAGAAAAAGACTACACCACTTATGGTGATGAAATTAAATTCGGCGGCGGCAAGACGATCCGTGATGGTATGGGACAGTCCGTTAAGACAACAAGCGCAGACGGTGATCTGGATCTTGTTATCACAAACGCCCTGATCGTAGACAACACAGGAATCATCAAAGCCGATATCGGAATCAAGGATGGCAAGATCAAAGGAATCGGTAAAGCAGGAAACCCAAGCGTGATGGACGGTGTGACACCGGGCATGACCGTAGGTGCTTCCACCGAGGCTCTTGCAGGCGAAGGAATGATCGTGACAGCAGGCGGTATTGATACGCATATCCACTTCATCTGCCCGCAGCAGATCGACTGTGCGCTGTACTCCGGTGTGACAACCATGATCGGCGGCGGAACTGGCCCGGCAGACGGAACAAACGCAACGACCTGTACACCAGGACCATGGAACATGGAAATGATGCTCAAGGCAGCAGAGGAATATCCGATGAACTTAGGTTTCCTCGGAAAAGGAAACTGCTCCGATGAGAAACCTCTGATCGAGCAGGTCAAAGCAGGTGCGATGGGTCTCAAGATCCATGAGGACTGGGGGGCAACTCCGGCAGTCATCGACCATTGTCTGAATGTGGCAGATGAATATGATGTACAGGTTGCCATCCATACAGATACCCTGAACGAAGGCGGATGCGTAGAAGATACCATCAATGCCATCGGAGGAAGAACCATCCATACATACCATACAGAAGGTGCCGGCGGCGGACATGCACCGGACATCATCAAAGCAGCAGCAACCCCGAACATCCTTCCTTCTTCCACAAACCCGACCATGCCATTCACTGTAAATACTCTGGATGAGCATCTGGACATGCTGATGGTATGCCACCATCTGGACAAAAAGATCCCGGAAGATGTCGCTTTTGCAGATTCCCGTATCCGTCCGGAAACGATCGCAGCAGAGGATGTCCTTCACGATATGGGTGTGTTCAGCATGATGAGCTCCGATTCCCAGGCAATGGGACGTATCGGTGAGGTCATCACCCGTACCTGGCAGACAGCAAGTAAGATGAAAGGCGAGAGAGGACCGCTTCCAGAAGATGAAGGTCACGGAAACGACAACTTCCGTGTAAAACGATATGTTTCCAAATATACCATCAACCCGGCAATCACACACGGTATTTCCAAGTATGTAGGATCTGTGGAGCCAGGAAAATTTGCTGATCTCGTTCTCTGGAACCCGGCATTCTTCGGAGCAAAACCGGATATGGTTATCAAAGGCGGTATGATCATCGCATCCAAGATGGGTGATGCCAACGCCTCCATTCCGACCACACAGCCGGTATTCTACCAGCCGATGTTTGCAGCACATGGAAAAGCAAAATACGCATCCTGCCTGACCTTCGTATCCAAGGCAGCCATGGAAGAAAATATCAAAGAGAAATACGGTCTGGAAAAAAATGTCGTGCCTGTAGAAAACTGCCGAAACATCGGAAAGAAAGACATGGTATTTAACGACAAAACACCGGAGATCACGGTAGATCCGGAAACATACGAAGTAAAAGCCGACGGAGTCAGCATCACATCCAAACCGGCGAAAAAACTTCCGCTGACACAGTTATACAATCTGTTCTGATGACTTTCTGAGGAGGGCATAAATGTTAGGTGTTTGTTTATTATTTGTAGGAATTGTCCTGATCAACAACGGTATCTGCAACTTTTATAAAGTAGATGGAAAATCCCTCGCAGTGATGAATATTTTTACCGGAGGACTTTCTCTGTTCATCAACTTTGTAAATCTTGTGCAGGGAAATTATTACGCAGCAGGAACAGGACTTCTGTTCTGCTTCACTTATTTATTTGTGGCAGTCAACAATATTTTTAAACTGAGCGGCATTCCGTTCGCATGGTTTTCCACATTTGTAGCGATCAACGCAGTGGTATTTGGAACACTGGAAGGTTTTACCGGAAGTACAGCTCTTGGTATCCAGCCGGACATCCGCTGGGCTGCGATCTGGTATCTCTGGGCGATCCTCTGGGGAACATCCTTCGTTGAGGACATCATGGGCAAAAAACTCGGCAAGTTTGTGCCGGCCCTGCAGGTATTTGAGGGCATCGTGACCGCCTGGATCCCTGGCGTGCTGATGCTGATCGGAAAGTGGTAAAAAGGTAATTCCGCGAGGAGGAACATACAATGATTTGTGAAAAAATTCTGGGAAAACTGACAGACGGAGTGTTCTCCGGAAAAAAGGTGGATTACGTGGACATCCACTGGGATGAAGCATTCAAAAAACTTCACAGAAAAACAAGTCAGGGAGGCACAGAACTCGGCATCCGCCTGGATGACTCTGTGCTGACCAGAGGGCTGAATCAGGATGATGTTCTCGCAGTGGAGGGTGATACCGTGTATGCGGTAAACATCCCTCCCTGCGAGGTGATCGTAGTCACTGTCGACGAACATCATCCACATATGGTGGCAAAGGTGTGCTACGAAATCGGAAACCGTCATGCACCACTGTTCTGGGGTGCGAAAGAGGGAACTTTCATCACACCATATAACGAACCGATGCGGGTAATGCTGGACAAACTCCACGGTGTTTCCACAGAGGTAAAAGAATCCAAACTGGATTTTGACAGAAGGATTTCTGCTTCCGTACATTCCCATACCCACTAGGAGGTACGTCTATGACAGAAGGAACAGCGAAATTTTTTCTGCTACAGGTAAATGATGCACTGTTTCCGATTGGTGGATATTCCCACTCCTACGGGCTGGAAACTTATATCCAGAAGGGAATTGTTCATGATGAGGACAGTGCAGAAGAATTTATCCACAAGCGGCTCGAATATAATTTTTTGTATAATGAATTTCTGGCAGTGAGACTTGGCTGGGAGTACGCGGTCAGTGGAGATCTGACAGCAATCTCCCGTCTGGAAGAGATCATGGAAGCCGGAAAAATCCCGCGCGAAACAAGAGAAGCAAGCCGGAAACTGGGTTCACGTTTTATCAAAACTCTGTCGGCGCTTGAGATTCCACGCGAGAACCGTGTTTTTGAGGAATACAGAGAGGCACGGAAAGGAAAAAGCGTGCATCATGCAGTGGCATACGGTGTTTTCTGCGGGGCGGCAGGGATCACCAGAGAAGAGGCACTGGAACATTTTCTGTATGCGCAGACCTCTGCAATGGTCACAAACTGTGTAAAAACGATTCCGTTAAGCCAGTCTTCCGGGCAGAAACTTTTGAGTGGGTGCTACCCGCTTCTCCAGAAACTGACCAGGGAAGTGAAAGAGCTCGGGGAAGAATGGCTCGGACTTTCCGGCCCGGGATTTGACCTTCGGTGTATGCAGCATGAAGGACTGTATTCGAGGATTTACATGTCCTGATACCAGGGAGAAAAGTTCAAAAAGCCGTTCGTGCTTGCACGATAAGGATTTTGAATGATTATGAGAAAATAATGAGAGGATGAGGAACAATGTCATACGTAAAAATTGGCGTGGCAGGACCGGTTGGTTCCGGCAAGACTGCCCTGATCGAATGTCTTACAAGACAGATGGCTTCTGAATACAGCATTGGTGTTATCACCAATGATATCTATACAAAGGAAGATGCAGAATTCCTGAGCAAAAACTCTGTTCTTCCACGCGAGCGGATCACAGGCGTAGAGACCGGCGGCTGCCCGCACACCGCAATCCGTGAAGACGCTTCCATGAACCTGGAAGCAGTAGAAGAGATGATGGAAAAATTCCCTGATATTCAGCTTCTGTTCATCGAGAGCGGCGGTGACAACCTTTCCGCAACTTTCAGCCCGGAACTCGTAGATGCGACGATCTTCGTCATTGATGTGGCAGAGGGCGACAAGATCCCGCGAAAAGGCGGACCTGGAATCACCAAGTCAGATCTTCTCGTCATCAACAAGATCGACCTGGCTCCGTATGTCGGTGCGGACCTTTCTGTTATGGAAAGAGACTCAAAGAAAATGCGCGGCGAGAGACCGTTCCTTTTTACAAATATCCGCGGACTGGACGGCACAGATGCCGTGATCGACTGGATCAAGAAAAATGTACTTCTGGAAGGATGTTAAAGCGTGACGACAGAAAATAAATTTGGAAAGACATCGGAGGTAAGACTGGAAACAGAACTGAGAGATGGAAAAGCCGTGCTGAGTGATGTGTTTTTTACAGCGCCTTTCAAGGTGATGCTTCCATTTTATCTTCGGGAAGATTTTATGCAGGTGATGGTGCTTTCTGCATCGGCTGGCATCATGGAAGGGGATGTGCAGAAATTTGACATCCATGTAAATCCGGGAACCAGCCTGGAATATTTGTCACAGGCATATGAGAAGATCCACAAAATGAAAGAGGGCATGGCGCGGCGGGAGACCAGGATCGTCGTGGAGCCGGATGCGTACCTCAAATATGCACCGCTTCCAACCATCCCGTTCAAAGATTCTGCCTTTGAGAATCATCTGGAGATCGAGCTGAAAGAAAAAACTTCCCGGCTTCTGTTCCAGGAGATCCTTTCCTGTGGAAGAGCTGCCTGCGGTGAGGCGTTTGCCTATCGTTTTTACCATAACCATGTGGCAGTCAGAGAAGAGGGAAATCTCATTTATCTTGACAATACCCGGTATGACCCGAAGCTCTTTGAAATGAGCGGAACCGGGATGTACGAAGGATTTACACATCTTCTGAATCTGGTGTTTTTTAACATTGAGAAATCAGAATCCTGGATGAGTGAAGTGAGAGAACTCCTCGATGAAACACCGGAGATTGAAGGCGGTGTGACAAGGATCGCAAGCGGCGATGCGGCTGTGCGTATCCTTGGAAGAGGCTCAGAGCCCCTTCTTAAGATATCAGAAAAGATCCAGAGCATGGATTGAAAACTATATTTATATTCAAAAAAGCAACTGTTTTGGAGCAGATCCGGAGCAGTTGTTTTTTTGTGCATTTTAAATCCGATAGAAAAAACAAAATGTTGTTTTGTGTGGATTCCTTTTTGCAAAATAGTTGTTTTTTGCTGACTTGAAGGAAAATCGCCTTGACATTATGTATACAAAATAGTACAATTAGTAATATTAGATAGAGAGTATTTGGCACTAATATACATAGTGAAAGTGAGGAGCTATTAATGGCAGATGAACATAGAGATCAGATCAGAATCGTGCAGGAGACTGTAGCAGGTAAGGAGATTACCTTTGCACATGTAATGGGCGGCCCGGCTCCGATCATATATCAGAAACTCGGACTGAACCCGCAGGTGGACTACCGTTCATCCGCGATCGGGATCATGAACATGACTCCGTCAGAATCTGCAGTCATCGCATCCGATATCGCAGTCAAGAGCGGCAATGTCTATCTTGGATTTGCAGACCGTTTTACAGGAACCATGATCATTACAGGAGAGATTTCAGACGTTATGTCCGCGATGACAGAGGTTGTCGATTATTTCCGTGACACTCTGGGATACGTAGTCTGCAAGATCACCAAGAGATAGGACGTAGGACATGGAAGAACGAATAACGAGAGAAGAACTTCTCGAGAAGCTGTTTAATGATGATTATGAGCATCTGAAGGGAAAGAAACTCCGTATGACACGTGTACGGGTTCCTGGTAAATCCATCGATTTTGCCCATGTTTTTACACCTTCAGATCCATCGGTGTATCAGAATCTGGCACTTCATATTGGTGTACATGAGGGCGAGGATCATACAGGAGAGTCCATTGGCATCATCCGTATCACACCATGGGAGGCAATCGTAGTTGCGACAGATGTTGCAGTCAAGGCTGCTGATGTTGAGGTTGGTTTTATGGACAGGTTCAGTGGTGCGCTGATCATACTCGGCGGTTTATCACAGGTGCTGACTGCGATCGAGGAAGTCGTCAGATTTTTCCGCGATGAGCTGAACTTTAATGTATGTGAGATTCACAAAAGCTGAAACAGGACAGGATAAATAATGAAGAAAGTTTTTTTGATGGGGCGAAGTGAGGCAGGTAAGACTTCCCTGACCCAGGCTTTGAAGGGTGAGGAACTTCACTATCACAAGACCCAGTATACAAATTCAAATGAAGATACGATCGATTCCCCGGGAGAATACGCAGAATCCAAGCATTTCAGCGTCGGCCTGGCATGTTTTTCCTTCGAGGCAGACGTGATCGCGATCGTGCAGGCGGCAAACGAGCCGTTTAACCTGTTCAGCGACGGAAGCAGGAACTTTCTCCTTCGCCCGCTGATCGGCATTATCACAAAAGTAGACTCCCCCTATGCGAACCTTCCAATGGTCCGCCAGTGGATGGAGAATATGGGCTGCGAGCGGATCTTCGAGGTCAACAACGTAACGAGAGAAGGAATCTCAGAACTGATGGATTACCTCAAGGATGACCTTCCGAAACTCACCTTGGAGCAGGCGAAGTTCAAGCAGAGCCTTGGCCTGAACGAATGGCAGCCACTTCCGGAGGGCGTGGAGTATCCGGAGAGCATTCGGTGATAAATGCGAGAGTCGTATATATAATTAAAAAGATAAATTACTTATGAAGAAACTGATCGACGCAATGGAACATCCGGAAAAAGAAGAATATCAGAACTTTACCATCCGTGTTTCCGGATACGCTGTTAAGTTCATTTCCCTGACAAAGAAACAGCAGCTTGACGTTATCGCACGTACCTGCCATAAGAGACTGTAATAAGGGACTGATATTGTTATGGCATTTGGATTTGGACCGCAGGAAATGCTGGACAGAGCACAGGTGTCTGACAAATGGCAGCTTACGCCACTCAGGAATTTCAAATCTCCCCGGATCCGGGCGAGGATGTGGCGTACTGCTCTGGCAGTATTGATCACCGCCGTAGTTTATGAATACCTCCTAAGCAAAAGAAATCCGTGTTTTGCACTGATCGGTGCAGTTTACGCGGTTGGAAGCCAGTTTGAAGAAGGCTTCCACAACGGAATCAACCGGGTGATTGGCACTCTGGTTGGTGGTCTTCTGGTGATTCCTTTTTATGAATTGTATACCAGTCAGCCCTTTGGGATCCCTGATTGGATATGGCTTGTTTCCGGTCTGTGTCTTGTGATCTGGTGTAATTTTGCACTGGGTGCAGACTCAGCGATTTAGCCTGGAAGTGTTATTTACTTTGTCGTGATCTACACAGTTGGTACGGAGCGGGTACTCCCATACACAATCGCCCGCATCCTTGATACAGGAGGAGGTGTGCTGATCGCACTTCTTTTGTATGTGCTGTTTCCCTCAAAGCACGACAGAGAAAAAGGTGTTTCTTTACTGACCTTCTGGGCTGAAACAAAAGATGCCTTTAAATCTTACATAAACAAAAACCGCACATCCCGAAAAAAAGAGCGTGAAAATTTCGGAGCGGAAGATGAAAATTTCTCCACTATAATCTCTAAAATAAAAGATAGACGAAAGTAACACCAAAAAGAGCATTTGACTGTCCCGGACAGCAGGTGCTCTTTTGGCGTAGAAAAGCCTGGAACGGGTCGGTATGACCCATTCCAGGCTTTCACTGAATATGTGTGCAACATTAAGATATCACAGTTGATTTTTGCATGCAGTAGCACATATTATAGAAACATTGCACATTTTTTATTTCATTATAAAAATCACATACCATCTTTCAGCACATCATAATCTCTCAATACTTTCTCGATCACGGTTCCCTTGATGAAATGAAGTACTGGTTTCAGGATAAGGTTTGCACCCGGGATGTCAATCTCCAGCGGGGATTTGCCGTCCATCAGCTTCACGCTGCTGCTTAAGAGTTCACGGATATCGTAAACACTTCCCCATACTTCCGGTACGCCACGGTCAACGCCGAGGAGTCCGTAAACAGCTTCCATAGCGGTTCTGACAGAGTATTCTGTGGTGAATACGGTATCACGCGGAGTATCTGCGAACTGGCCGAGGAATGCGAAGTTTATACAGCCATCCGGGATAACGTCCGGGCGGTCGCCTTTGGTTCTCGGCATGAAGAATGCGGTGATATATGGCATCATGGTCGGTACACATACCGCACTGTTTTCTGCGAGGTCTTCGATCTGGTCTTCCGGAACACCAAGATGGTACAGCCATTCTTCGGTGATCTCTTTACCGGTACAGTCTTTCATCGGTTTCTTGACATAGTCGCCAGGTACGTCTGTAAACAGACCGTAAACCCATACGCAGACCTTATCTTTGTCCTGATCCTTGAACTGTCCCTGACGGTTGATAGTCCAGCTTAAAAGCCACTTGGAATCCTGGCAGCTTACGATACCGCCTGTAACAACCTTGCCGGTACGTGGATCACGTTTGCAGATGTCCGTGATATAAGGAATGATCTTGTCATCCAGAGTTGTGACAGTTGCAGATTCCCAGTTGGTCTTGCTGATATCGGAGCAGAATTTTTCTGGATGTCCGAAAGATGGATCCTGCGCTGCGATATTTTTCCAGAGGGACCAGCAGCCGCTTGTACGAACTTCCGCGTCGCCGTTCGGTGCATGGTTCTGATCACCATAGATCGTACCTTCTGTACAGCTTCCGTTTGTGACGAATACGAGGTCGTTTTCAGTAAGGACGATGCCTTTTTCTACGCCATTTACCTTGCATTCGATCGCAGATGCGATCTTCTTGTCATCCTTGAATTCAAAGATCACGTTGGTAACTTCTGTGTTGAACTGGAAGTCAACACCTGCTTCCTCCAGATATTTCTGCATTGGAAGGATCAGGGATTCGTACTGGTTGTATTTGGTGAATTTCAGGGCACTGAAATCCGGAAGTCCTGCAATGTGGTGGATGAAACGCTGGAAGTAAAGCTTCATCTCCAGGGCACTGTGCCAGTTTTCGAATGCGAACATGGTTCTCCAGTACAGCCAGAAGGTGGAATTAAATACTTCATCGTCGAAAACATCCTCGATGGTCTTATCGTAGAGGTCTTCGTCCTTTGTCATGAAGAGTTTCATGATCTCCATGCAGCCCTTCTGGCTGAGGTTGAATTTGCCGTCTGTATGAGCATCTTCGCCACGGTTTACAGTTGCACGGCAGAGAGAGTAGTTCGGATCATGTTTGTTCAGCCAGTAATATTCGTCCAGAACAGAAACACCAGGTGTTTCAATGGAAGGAATGCTGCGGAACAGATCCCAGAGGCATTCGAAGTGGTTTTCCATTTCACGACCGCCTCTCATGATGTAGCCGCGTGTCGGATCAAAGATACCATCGCAGGCACCACCGGCAATGTCCATGGCTTCGAGGATATGGATGTGGGAACCAGGCATCTGTGCGTCACGAACAAGGAAGCAGGCAGCAGCGAGAGATGCCAGACCACTTCCAACGATGTAAGCGTGTTTGTCATCTACGCCTTCCGGTTTCTCCGGGCGGGCGAATGCTTCGTAGTTACCATTTGTATAGTAGATGCCTTTGCTGTTCTTTTCGTATTTGCCGCGTTCTGTATTACGGTAATCAGCTCTTGCAGCTTCGGCTTTTTTTGCTTTGGTTTCTTTGATTTCTTTGTTTTCCTGTTCACTAATATATCCTCTTTTACTTGATATATCCGCTGCTAACAATGAACCAATTGCCACACATTCTCCATGTGTCAGTGAGAAATTCATTAACTTTTCTATAGAATGTCCTAACGTATGCCCGAAATTAAGCAGGGCGCGGACACCATGTTCCTTTGGGTCTTCCTCAACCACCGCTCTTTTAATAAGGCAGCTTCCCTCTACCATATGTGCGAGTGCTTCGTCTTTTCTTTCTGCAATGGCTTCTTTATTCGCTTTTATCCATTCAAAATATGCTCTATCACGAATAAGTCCATGTTTGATGACCTCTCCAAGTCCACTGCGATACTGTCGCTCAGAAAGTGTTTTTATCGTATTCACATTGATGTATACCAGTTTTGGCATATAAAAAGCACCTACCATATTTTTATATGCATGATAATCTACTCCTGTTTTTCCTCCTATACTGCTGTCCACCTGTGCGAGCAGACTTGTAGGAACCTGTACAAAGTCGATTCCCCGCAGATAAGTAGCAGCAGCAAATCCTGCCAGATCTCCGGTAACTCCGCCGCCAAGTGCAAGAAGCATATCTTTTCTGTCAAATTCATGTGTAATCAGAAAGTGATACAGATTATCTACTGTGGATAAGTTTTTACTTGCCTCTCCTTCCTGAAAAATATATACTTCTACCTTTGCACATCTGCCTTCTAAAATACTTTTAACTTCTTCTAGATAATAGGAAGCCACCCTTCGTTCTGTAACAATACATAACTTTCGTTCCTGAATATCAAGAGCAGAAAGTTCTTTTACCAGGTTTGCAAAACTATTTTCAATTACAATATCATATACTTTTTTTCCTTCTGCACTTACTTCGAGTCTTTTTTCTAACATTGTCTGTCCTCCTGAAATAAACGAAGCAGAGAGGATCTATGGACGGCCTCCACTCCATCCATAAATCCACTCTGCCTTTTGTTTCTCGTCCAACTATTCTCTCTGTTATTCTTCTATGTATATCCGGTATGTATATCCGGGTGTACTAAAAGTTTGAAAGCTCCGGTGACAGCATGTCTTCACTGACAAGCTCTTCCCTGAGGTCTCCTGTTACTTCAATATTTCCTGGAGCTACGATAAAAATGTTATTAGAAATTGCCTTTAAGGAACCATCTACTGCAAAGCTTGCACCTCCGATAAAATCAATGATACGCTGTGCCTTTCCAATCTCGATTCCCTCAAGATTCACCACGATCGTCTTCCCTTCCTTTAAGAATTCTGCTACGATCTGTGCTTCATTAAATGTCTGCGCTCTGATTACTTTCACACTTTCACCTTCTTCTTTTCCATGAAACTGAATTACTCTTCCCTGATTACCATCGAACTCTTCTGAATCGGATACTTCCTTCTTCTTTCGTCTCAGAGAAAGAATTGGTTTATGAGGCTCATCATCTTCTTCCTCATCTTCCTCTTCCTCATCACTGTCATATCCTTCTTCTGTCACTTCGTTGTATTCTTCATCAAATGGTTCGGTTTCGTCATCTGCATCGCTTAACTTCATCATGTTTAAAAATTTTTCCGCAAACTTCACCCCATGTACCTCCTGTTATTTATTGTAATTCCGCGCCCCAAAGATTCCGGTACCGACACGTACCATCGTCGAACCTTCTTCTATGGCCACTTCGTAATCGTTGGTCATCCCCATAGATAAAATGTCCATAGATACATTATCAATGTTTTTCTCTCTAATGTCAATAAATAATTGATGTAATTTTTTAAAATAACAGCGATTTTCTTCTGGATCGTCCACAAAAGGAGCGCTTGTCATCAATCCCCTTACATGAACATGCGGCAACTTACTGATTTCTTCTACCAGTGCGATCACTTCCGGTCCATCGATTCCAAACTTGGTATCTTCCTGTGCGATGTTTACCTGTACAAGAATCTGCGCTTCTACACTCTTCTTTACCGCTTCTTTTTCAATCTGCTTTGCCAGATGGAAGGAATCTACGGAGTGAATTAATTCTACTTTATCAATAATATACTTTACTTTATTCGTCTGAAGATGTCCAATCATATGCCAGTGTACTGGTTTAGAAATATTTTCATACTTTTCACACAGCTCCTGCACATAGTTTTCACCATATTCCATCTGTCCTGTCTCAAGAAGCTCTTCAATATCAGAAAGAGGTTTCATCTTACTTACTGCCACTAACGTAACTTCTTCCGGTTTTCTTCCTACTCTTTCACATGCACTTTTAATATTTGTCTGTACTTTTTTTAAATTATCTTTAAGCATTAATAAATCACCTGGTCTTCCTTTACTGTATCACTATTTAAAATAATTCGGTCATAAAGTTCTATTCCGCTGTTTTTTGCAGATACAATACAATAGTCTTCATTTCTCTCTACCATCTCGATCTGTTTAAAAACAGTATAACCTCTGTTTACAATATAAACACCCTGTATCTGACTCTTATTCTTTAATGTATAGATCTTTTCTTTATTGGTTTCCGATAGAACTGTACCTTTTGTCAAATTCGCAGAATAAACATAGACATAATCTTCATCCGATTTATAAACATTCACAGCTGCCTGTGTCAAAACCTTTTCTCCCTTTTTGTTTGTCTTCATGATGTTGACCTGCTCTTTTTTCGAAGAGTTGCCGCCATTTACAAGAAAACTTTTTGGAATTTTATATACTTCCTTTTTTACAAGAGAACTTGACGGAATTTTTAATCCTTTGGTTTCTGATAAAGTAAGTGACACATAAAGATATCTCTGATTCAAATATCTTTGTATATAATTATCAAAACTCAGAATAACATAATAACTGTCATTCTGTTTTAAACAATGATATGGTGCTGCTGCCACAAAATTATCTTTATGGAATGTCACCTGAACCGTCTGTCTGTCTTCTTCCCTCTTCTTTAAACGATCATAATCATTCTTATTAACAGGAATCATTAGCTGCCAGTCCTGTCCCTCTACAAGACGATATACCGGTTTTCCCGCTTTTTGTTTTTTATCTGTGCGAAGATCCTTCATCTTCACTTTATTGACAAAAATATTTTTTGAAACTTTTGCCTGTTCTAGCTTTTCCATTCCATCAGATAAAAAAGAAACCAAGCCTTCTTTAGGCGATGCGGCTGTAATATATGCACTCTGTCCGTATTTCTGTGCAAGCTCTTCTTTATTCTGCGCAAGCATTGTATCTGTATATGCTAAAAGCGTACTACTGATATCATTCTGTGTTTCATACAGAAGAGAAAAATTATTATCTGTATAACCTTCACTGAATACTTTTAATTTCTCTACTACCTGTTCTTTTTCATCCTGACTGACGGAATTCTTTTTCTCAAGCATCTGTTTCAAATACTTTCGTACTTTTCCTGTAGTATCTACCGTATAGACTGTACCATTTTGACGAACCATTGAACCTTCCTGAACATAATAATTAATATATCCACTTTGTTCTGTATGCACCAGAGTTTCTTTTCGAAGAATCACTCCCGTTCCATCGATACTGTCTACGATATCACTTGCGCTCACCTCATAGATTGCCAGTTTGCTTTTTCCAAGATAGCTCAATATGTATGCCATCAGATAGATCACAATAATGAGAAATATCAAAGTTCCGAGATTCATATGCAAATGTACACTTTTCTTTTTTTGTTTTGCCATATTATATCTCCCATCTATTTAAAGCTGCCCCGTTGAGATAATTGTACTTTGTTCCCTGAACATACCCTTTCTCTTCCATGAGCGCCTTCCATTCATCTGTTAATTTCCACCAGCTGTTTCCCCAATTTGAAAAAGCGGAATCTTTTTCAGGGATACGGCTAAACAATCTTTCCACTGTAATGTCCGGTCTTAATAATGCAATAAACTCTGTTAATCTGTTTAAATATTCTTCTTTTGGGCAAATTTCGATTTCTCCACGAATATACTTATCATATAATTCGCACTGCTTAGGAATGTATAAAGAATGCAGCTTCACCATGGAAATCGGCAATGTAGACAGGATTCTTGCAGATTCCTCCGCATCATCCATCGTATCCCCCGGAAGGTTCAGAATCATATGTACGCAAACAGGAAAATGATACGGCGCAATTCTTAAAACCGCATCAATAAATTCTGCAAGTCCATGACCTCGGTTCATCTCCATTAATGTATGATAATTCACCGTCTGTAATCCAAGTTCTATAGATACTTCTATTCCTGTCCGGCTGCTGAATTCATAAAATGCTTCCAGGTAATCCTGTCTGATGCAATCCGGTCTTGTTGAAATCGAAATCTCGACAATATCCTCCACTTTTGATGCTTCTTCCATATAGCCAAGTAATCTGTCTAAAGGAAGAAATGTATTGGTATAATTCTGAAAGTAAGCAATAAACTTATGTGCATGATAACGTTTTTCTACTTTTGTCCTTGATGCTGCTAACTGTTCAAAAACAGAAACTGCACTGTCACTTGCTTCGAATCCTGTCCCTGCTTCCGCACAGAAAAGACAACCTTTTCCATCTTTTTTATTTGGACAGGTTACGGGAAGATTCACAGGAAGCTTATATACTTTTTCTCCGTATTTATCTTTTAAATATTGTGAATATGCATAATAATATTGTTTTTGTTTTTCCATTCTAGCTTAAACCATAAAAAGGCAGCCTCATAATAATATGAGGCGCCTTAACCTTTTCGTATCTTATTCAAATTCCAGATATCCGCCATGTATGTATATTATCGGACGGTTCTGTATCAGATAATAACGAATTATAATGCATGAGAAACGTATTTCTGTACAGATTCCGGCATATTTTCTTTATCTACGGAAGCGCTGATTACAAAACCAACCCCAAACTTGTCAGATAAAGCACTAAGTTTTTCAATTGCGTAATCAAGATTATCATCAATACATGCTGTAGTAAGGAAACTGTCAAGATAAATCTTATCTAAGTCATGATCCTGAGAAATAATTCCTGCAATAAAGCCAAGGAACATGTCTGTATCCGTTACATTAAATTCAGGAACTACAATAAGACGAATCTGATTGCTTAATTCATACATATGCTTATTGTTCTTATCAAGGTAAACGATTGTGCCTTTTGTCAGCTTAATGTCATCATTTACCTGCTGAATTAAGATCTTAGTTTTTCCTTTTCCTTTCGCACCTGCAATAATATCAATCATGTGAATATCCTCCTTTAGATATATTATTGGACTGTAGTCCTTTCTTTTGTAATGAGAAAGACTCATGCCAACTCTCTTATATGTTATATTATAATTTATATCATATAAAAGCACAACCTTTAATTTGTTGTTTTTTCTAATAGTCTGGTCATTGATGAATACAAAGCTTCCTTTGTTTCCGCTCCAAGTACAACGGAGAAAAAACGCTCTCCTTTTTTATTCTTTGTCATCAATATCAGACAAGACTTCGCCATAGAGGTCGTTCCCGTCTTGCCACCATACATCACTACACCTTCCGGTACAGGGAATTCATTCAGAAGATAGTAGTTTGTACTCTGCATATACTCATTAATCTGTGTTTTCTTTGCTGTAGTATATGTCATTGTATAGTCCTTTGAAGATACTGTATCAACAAATTCTTCGTGTTTCACTGCCTCTTTAAAGATTAGATAAAGATCGTATGCAGTCGTATAATGATCGTTATTGTGAAGTCCGTTTGGATTGACAAAATGTGTATGTGTCGCTCCTAATTCTTTGGCCCGCTCATTCATCATATCTATAAACTTGGCTTCAGAACCTGCTACATACTCAGCAAGTATTACTGCACAGTCATTTGCAGATTTGATCAGCATCGTATGGAAAACCTGGCTCACAGTAACGGTGTCTCCCTTTGTAAGGGTACTGATCACCGCTCCATCTTCTGTTAAATTGATATCATGCTTTAACGTAATCTCGTCATCCATATTTCCATGCTCTAATGTCAGCAATGCAGTCATTACCTTTGTAATACTGGCCGGATATAACTTATCAAAACAATGATACGATTCTACAATCTCGTTCGCACTGTCATTAATCAACAAATCCGCATAATCATTGCTCTGATAATTCGGGTCTGTCGCTTCTGAATCAGACACTACTGCAAGGTCTGCTGCCATCCCCTCTAAATCTGAGCCTGCCTCTTCTTTATTCTCTGCATAGTAAGATGCAAAAGAATCTGTGATCTTAAAAGGATTCCCACTGCATCCACTACACAACGCTGCTACTAACACCAAAATACTGATTGTGCATATTATTCTCTTTTTCATAGTCACTCTTTCTCTTTGTCTGTACTATCTGTACATTTCTCTCCACTCAAGGTCTCCTCTTTCAAGAGCCTTAACTAATAACTCTGCTGTTGCAAGATTCGTTGCAAGCGGAATATTGTGTACATCACATAAATGCATTACATTAAATATATCCGGCTCATGAAGCTGCTGATTCTGTGGGTCTCTCAGGAAAATAACCATATCGATGAGATTATGTTCAATCTGAGAAGCCATCTGCTGTTCTCCACCAAGTGGTCCTGCCAGATATTTGTGTATCGTGAGGTTCGTTACTTCCTCAATAAGTCTTCCTGTTGTTGCGGTTGCAAACAGTTCATGCTTATTAAGAATTCCTCGATAAGCAATACAAAAATTCTGCATTAATTTCTTCTTTCCGTCATGTGCGATTAATCCAATATTCATATGTTTTCCCCTCCTAGTAATGTCTTTGTAATCCTATATTTAGCACAACCCCTATACCTGCCATATAACTTAACAATGATGTTAACCCATAACTTACAAATGGCAACGGCAATCCTGTATTCGGAAGTAATTCTGTTGCCACTCCGATATTAATAAATGACTGGAAACCAATCAGTGCAGCCATTCCTACTGCAATGAGCCGTCCACTCATATTCTTCGCGACGTAGGCTGTCTTAAAACATTCTATCATTATTATAGCCAATAATGCAATAACAATAACACTTCCGATAAATCCTGTTTCTTCTCCAACTACAGAAAAGATAAAGTCGGTCTGCTGTTCTGATACAAATCCCGTATCAGATACCGTAACATCTGCGATTGTATTATTATTTAGTCCCTTTCCATATAGTTTGCCTGAGCCGATTGC
>OHAC01000995.1_pt1 | contig 27686 bp, 5 predicted proteins | sample 1577051 | NCBI WGS metagenome assembly OHAC01 (sample SAMEA3541499, study PRJEB24748) | human gut metagenome | biome: human gut; feature: human-associated habitat; material: faeces | place: China | collected 2012 | reverse complement strand
TGACGGCTGGAGGTGGTTGTCTGCGGTTGGTGGATGGCAGTCATCTCCTGGTATTGTGCTCCGATGCGGCTGCCCCGGATAAAGTTGCAGATCAGGTCAATGAAGCTCTGCTCATCGGTGCTTCCATAAGGCTTGATGGCTTCCAGCATATCTAACGTAGAATGAGGAGCCTCCTCTGGAAGAGAGCAGATCCCCAGGGCGGCGTTGTCCTCATTGTGCAGCAGGGACATGGTATGCTGCAGCTCCTGGAATTTGATGCTAAAGGAAAGAAATCTCTGTTGGGAAACCTGGAGATAAGGAAGGGCGGCTTTCAGCATCTGGAGATGGTGGTCGCCTACGATACAGTCAAAATCCGTTAATTTGATGGTGGGATCTTCTGGCATGGGATACCTTCTTACAATACTTTGCTTAACAGTATGAGAAAAGAGAAAAAATTATGCGGGAAAATAAGGGGCGAGGACGCAGGGATGGAAGCGGAGGGCAACAGCACTTTGCACTCCCACGAGGCAGATTCATAAGATAAGGTATAAGAAAATAATGGGAGAAAGCGTATGTCATTTCGCCTTGTGATAGATGGAAATGCGGTTTATGAGATTGATGAGGATTGTGAGAAGTGTGGGACCAGAGAGTGCCGGTGCGGGAGAAAACCAGGACCGGACGATGGCGGTTGTTACCGGTGTGGGGAAGAAAACCGGGGAAAACGGGACGAACAGATAAAACGAGACGAACAGAGAAAACAAAGGGAGCCCTCCTCATGAGGACTCCCCGTGGGTGCTTCTGCTGTCTAGCAGCAGAAGCCGTTGCCGTTGTTACAGCAGCATAACAGAAGAATGATCCAGATGATATCATTGTATCCGTTGCCGCATCCGCAGCTATTATGTTCACAACATCCAAATCCATTGCCGCCTCCACAGCAGCAGAGGATCAGGATCAGGAAGATCAGGTTGCATCCGCAGCCGTTTCCATTTCCGTTAGAACATTCACATCCGCAACCACAGTTTGTTGCTGCTACATCACTCATGGTAAAACCTCCAGGAAGATTTTGTTTACACTCCATCTTATGTAGGCCGGCTTGCCAGAGTTTCCAGGAAAATCAGGATTTTGGTGTGATCTGATCTAAAATATTCTGTGAGTCCGATAAAAGCTGTGGATCTGTGGTGTGTTCTACAGCATATTGAAAGTCAGAGACAGCTTCTTCCGCCTGATCGGTGTGGAGATAGCAGACTCCCCGGTTATAGGAGGAAAAATCGGTAAAGCAATCTCCTTCAATGGCGGCAGTGAAGTAAGGAATGGCTGCTTCATAGTCCTCCTCGTCCATGGAAATACTGCCCAGATAGAAATTCGTTTCCGGGAGATAGGAGGTTCCGTTAAGCGCCTTTAAGAGATAAGGCTTGGCATCTGCCTCTTTTTCTAAGTTCATGTAGCAGGAGCCGATGAGGAAATTCAGTTCTCCGTCATCCGGATCGGTGGAATAGTAGTCCAGAAAATCCGTCACGGCCTTATCAAACTCCTCAGTTGAGTAGTAACACACTCCTCTTGCGTAGGCGATTGCGCTGGCGTACTCCGGCAATTCCCTGGCTGCGGTGTCATAAGCCTCGATGGCTTTCTCATAATCTGGCAGCTGCTGGTAGCAGTCTGCGATATACATCAGCACATCCTTCTGGGTGGAGTCCAGTTCATACATCTTCTGGTAATCAGCAATGGCAGATTCATATTCACCCTTTTCATCATAGATCTGGGAGCGGAGCTGAAGCGCATCATAAAGGTCAGGGGACAGGGCAAGCGTTGTATTAAGATCATCTAACGCAAGGTCTCTCTGATCCAGAAGCACATACAGACCGGCTCTTTTTAAAAAATACTGCGGATTGGAACCGTCCATCTGGATAAGGCCATTGATTTCCTTCAGCCCGTTGTCATAATCGCTCTGGGTCACATAATCAGAAAAACGGTCCAAAGCTTCATTTTGGAGATTGACGACCTTTTGAGCTGCTTCCTCGACTGCCTTTTCTTCACGCTTTTGTTCCTGGCGTTCCAGAAATGTCTGTGTCAGATATGGCAATATCATGACTGCGATCAATAAAACCGCGATTTTCTTTTTATGGGCAGCTATTTTCGTGAAAAAATTCTTAGAGGTATCAAATGGATGTTTCATAGGCCGGTTCCTTTCTTAAAAAGCGGATCATATTATAAATTGTATCCTTTAAAGAAAGGTTAACACAAATAATCGGAAAATTCAATGAATTTATGAAAAGAACTGCAAACTTAAGAAAATAAAAGAAAAACACGAAAAATATTAAAAAACTACCCGAGTGAGTAGTATACATTTGATTTTATATTTGGTAAAATTATAAAAAAGTCAAGCAGCAGATCTCAGAACATAAAAAATATGATGGTTGCAGAGAAGGGGGATTAATCGCATGACGAAAAAAAACATTGACGAGGTAATACGCCTGACGCAGGAATGTCTGACAAGATACTGGCAGCTGGATATCGACTATATCATCAGCTTGTGTGATGAAGATGTCGTATGGATAGGGGCCCTGCAGAGTGAGTTTACCATGGGAAAGGATGCCTTTATCGAGGATCTGACCGCTGTAAAAAAAGAGTTAAAACCATGTCATCTTGTTTCGCAGGAGTATGTGGTGGCGCAGAATGCAGGGACTGCCTGTACTATAGCCGGAAGATATCTGGTGACTACGGACGAAACCGTGGAATACTTTCTTCAGGCCCAGCAGAGGTGTACATTTACCTGGGAAATGGTGGAAGGAGACCTAAAGATCAAGCAGCTTCATGTGTCGAACCCCATTGGAGAACTAAAAGTAAAAAAAGGTGAAAAGTTCGTGAATACCATAGGGGAAATGGCACAGAGGTATCTGATGAACCATATTCATGCGCTGGAGGACACCAGACAACTTACGGTGATCGATGAAAAAGACGTGGTGCATTTTTTACATAACGAGGACATCGTGTACGCGGCAGCAGAGGGACGAAATTGCAGGATCTACACGGTGGATGGTTCGGAGATCTGCGGCAGGCTTAATATGACGGAATTTCAGCAGATCTGTGGGAAGGAACTGGTGCCGGTGCACCGCAGTTATGTGATCAACCGGAATTACATTTCCCTGATCCAACGGTATGAAGTGGTGATGCTAGATGGCAGTAAAATCCCGATTCCGGTAAAGAAATACAAGGAGATGAAGGATTGTCTGACAGAGATGCATGGTGTAAAAAAGGAAAAATGATTATTCGTTCCTCTTAGCAGGTAATTCGTTCCAAGACTATTGTCGAAAAATAAAAGGGAAAGTATAATAAAATTATGCCAATAGCGACATTTGACGTAAGACGTTTGATTTCATAATTGACTTTCAGGTTTGGGAGGAATGGACATGAAGAGAAAACAAAGGAAAAACAGTCGCGAAAGAAAGGAGGAAGGGCTTGTGAAGACAAGGGCAAGAGGTATCCTGCTGATTCTGGCATTGTGCCTGTCCATGGTCGGAACCTCCGTGGTTTACGCAGAAGAAGCTGCGAGTCCACCCGGAGCGTACCAGGATGAAGGACAGGATCAGAGCCAGGACTCGGAAGATACCGGCAAAGACACGGAAAAAGAAGATGATTCCGGGGGCGGCGAGAAAAAGAAAGACCAGAATTCCGGGACAGAAACACCGGGAAATACGGAGAACACAGGTAGTGCAGTGACTTCGGGAACGTCAGAGAATCCGGGAAGTACGCAGGGATCAGGAAGTACAGGAACACTGGAGAATACGGAAAACACAGGAAACACAGGAAACACGGAAACACCGGGAAGTACGGAGACTCCAGGAAATACAGAAACACCGGGAGGTACGGAGACACCGGGAAGTACGGAAAATACAGGAAGTACGGAGACACCGGGTAATACGGAGACACCAGGAAGTACAGAAACACCGGGAAATACGGGAAATACAGGAAGTACAGAAACACCGGGAAATACGGGAAATACAGGAAGTACGGAAACACCGGGAAATACGGAGAACACCGGAAGTACGGAAACACCGGGAAATACGGAGAATACAGGAAATACAGAAACTCCAGGAAGTACAGAAACACCAGGAAGTACGGGAAGTACGGAAATACCGGGAAATACGGTGACTCCGGGAAGTACAGAGACTTCTGGAACAACAGAAACTACGGGAATTTCACAGAAGTCGGACACTACTGCAGAAACGGGTCAGACTGGAGCAACGGTTGAAGCTGGTACAGCAGAGACAGGATCGGACAAGACCGGAGAAAACAGTACGACAGCAGAAGGAGCAACAGGAGCAGTAACAGCAGCGCCAGTTCTGCAAGCAGTGGCAGCAGCAGCGCCAGTGGCAGCGCCGGCGGCAGCCCCGGTTGTAACATCGACAGGGCTGACTGCAGATGAAACGGACGATACGACAACCAACATTGATATTTCGAATGTGGATAATGTCAAGATATCGGTCAATGACCAGCAGCAGTTAGAGGTGTATGTAAACAATAGCCAATACAAAAAGACATATACCAATGGCAATATTACAAAGGTTAAAATCCAGGCAAAGGATAAGATCAGTTTTAATGACCAGCTGGATACAACAAAGAATTATGTTCTGAATCTGGCACAAGCCATCGTGGAACTATTAGCAAAGCAGATAGTCCTTCAGCCCAATACCAATGTGACCCTGAAGGTCAAGGAGCTGCAGATCACAGCACAGGATACCGGATCGACAACAGCAGGAGATGTGTTCCTGAATGTGGTCAAGAAGGTCTATGATTCGGATTGTAATTATGTCGGCATCAAAAATATGACGATCACGGCAGAGGGCGATGATGACGATGATTCGCAGATCGTCATCAAGGCAACTAATGCAGTGACATCCAACACGGACGCAGCGACAACAACAGATGGTACAACAGCAGCAGACACAGGTATCTGGGCTAAGGTTGATAGCAAAGTCAGCGATTTAGGAAGCTATATTGCAAGCGTTAAGAATATCGAGACGATCATTGAGATCGATGCAAGTACCCTTAAGGCAGATACCATCAATCTGGAATCAGTCAATGAACTGAAGATGAGCACCCAGGGCGTAGGAATCGGTGTGGCAGTGAACGTAGCCAGCGCCTCTTCCATGGTTCTGGTGAAGAACAGCGACCTGACATCTACAAAAAATGGAATCAAACTGTTAGCAAAATCAGTGATCGAGTCCAAGGCAGATGCTCAGGCGAAGGCAGGCAACGTGGCAGTTGGCGTTTCCGTGATCAGCGGAAGTACCGAAGCCTCCATTACAGGAAGCGGAACCATCAATTCCAAAAAAGGACTCCTGGTTTCTGCAGAGAGCAATGCACAGGCGACCACAAATGCCATCGGCAAAGCAGCCAATGACAATCGAAGCGGAGCATTTGCAGGTGTATCTATCGTAAACTATGATACCAAAGCTAATATCGGTGGAAACGTTTCTGTTCAGGCAAACGAAGATGTGACAGTAAAATCCCAGCAGTATGGAATCAATGGAACAACCGTGACATCGACGAAAAAGTCAGACGATGAGAGCAGCTCCGGTGATAAGAGCAGCAGCATCAGCAGTATCCTTGATACTGTAAGTCAGTCCATCGAACAGCTGGAATTAAAGTCCAAGCTGACAGACAGCGTGAAAACCAAGGTCAAAGATTTATTTAAGAGAGACGAGGTGGAGCAGAAGGTTGACAGTTCTCTGGAATCAGCAGATGACAGCGAAGAGACATCAGGAATCGGTGATCTGTTTGAAAGCGCAGAAGCAGAGATTGCCAACAAGATCAAATTAACATTTACAGGTATTGATAATTCAGATCTTAACAAAGTAACCGTTAAGATCACACCGAATGAAGGAACCAGCGGAGTTGACCGCGCAGCAACATTAACAAGCAAAACTTATACCAGTGAACAGTTTGCAGAAGGCTCTTACACCTTATCCATTCTTGTTCCTATAGGATATGCGGCTCCGGATTCCCAGGTGATCAAAGTGGTGAAAGGAAAAGGCTATACAGGAACAGTGACCTTATCCAAAACCAACAGAACGAAAAATCAGTTCGTTGGAGCATTTGCAGTCATGGTTGTAAATTCCAGAAATGAAGCTTCTATTACAACAACAGGAACAATTAGTACAAATGGAAAAGTTCAGGTTCTGGCAAATGCAGTTTCCAATAATACAACTGTAGCGGATGCATCTACGATCCCTGCAGATTTAGATCGGGAAGCAGCTGATAACGAAGTAGTGGTGGCGATCGTAACAGAAGATAAGACCACAACACTTCCGGCAAAGGTTTCCTTAAAAAAATTATATGGAAATTCCGATCTAGTAGTTGATGCCATTCATCCATATGACCAGAATTATCTGGATGATAAGAGTGGAATGATCTCTTTCCAGAATGGCGCTACACAGAATGAGAAGGGTAATTCAAATGGAAATCAGAGTTTATCCGCAGGCCGTTACAAACTGGTGTTTAAGGTTCCAGTAAGTCTGGGATTTACACCAAAGGATGTAACAGTCGCAAAAACGAAAGAAGAGAAAACAATTGATTCTACCAATTATTATGTGTACACCATGTACATTACCTTATCCAAGAAGGTAGGCAGTGAGGACTTAGAGGGTCTGAAACAGCTGATTCTGATGAAGGCAAACACAACGGATACAGGTTCGACAGGTACTAAGGTTTCAGCCGGTGTCGGTATCGGTGTCAATGTGATCAAGAACGAAAATACCGCGTATATCAAAAATGCAACGATCGAAGCCAGCGGAGTTGATGTGAAGGCTACGACCGGTGGATATGAAGTAACGACAACGACCACAGAAGGTGGAGAAACAAAAACAGCTACAAAGAAGTATGACAACAGATCAGACGTCAGCTCAGCAGCAGGCTTTAACTCCGGTGAGTTCGGATTTGGCGGAGCGATTTCTGTGAACGTAGTCAATGATGTAACAACAGCCTATATTGATGGAGCGACGATCACGATCAAAGGCAATGGTGGTACAAACAACATTAATATAGAAGCAACTAGTAAAAATGACAGCCATACAACAGCAGGAAGAGAAAAGGATGAGAACAATACATATTCTTCAAATGTTGGTGTAGGCTCCGGAATTGCAGTTGGTGTCGGAAATTATACCACCACCGCAGATCTGGGAAGTGATGTAACAATCACCGGAACTACAAATCAGGAGATCGGTTCTGTTACGATCAAGGCAACATCCGAGGGCGAGGTTAACGTGGAAGCCATCGCAGGTGTAGCAGGCGGCAAGGCAGTTGCACCGGTGATCGCAGTCAATATCGTAAACGGAACGACAAGAGCAAAGGCAGCAGCGAACACAAGTAACATGCTTGCACTGACCGGCGATATGACGGTCTATGCAAGATCTGACAGAAAGAGAAGAACCACTGCTAATGCAAGTGCAGCTGGAAGCAAGGTTGCAGTCGGTGGAGCGATCACCGTAGCAGCAGGTAACCTTCATCAGTACGCATATATGGAGCGTGGAATTTCCAAATCACGCAACATCAGCGTCAAGGCAGAAAGCGGTAACTCCACAGAGACCGTCAGCATCGCAGGAGCAAATGGTGCAGCGGCACCGAAGGACGATGAAGGCAGTTCTGGAAGCACCGAAGACAGTGACTCGCAGTCGTCCAAGTCCAGTCCGGACGCACTTGTCAACAAGGCATTAGCAAGTGGCAAGAAAGTCGGTTCCGGTACGGACGGTATCGGTGAGACTCCTTCCAAGTCCCCGCAGAAGGCAGAGACGACAGAAGGCAAGGTTACGGTAGCGGCAGCCATCGCAGTGGATATCTGGGGCGATGAGACGAAAGCAGTCGTGACCGGCAAGACCATATCCAGTGGAAAACTGGAAGTATTAGCAAATGCAGCAAATGCAGCAAAAGTAACCGCTAACGCTTCTTCCACATTAAGTACCACTGGTGTCGGTGTCAGCGTAGCAATCCTGGTTGGCGATCTGATCAACAAGGCAGAGCAGAGCGGAACCCATAAGACCGGTTATTTCCTGGTAAAAGCAGGAATGGGAAAAGACGGGGAGAACGACAGAGTCAATGATATCCAGGTCATCAGCATCTCCGGTGCAGGCGCATCCAACGTTGGTGTGGCAGGCGCCGTAGCGATCAATATCTTTGACACAGAATATGCAGCGACACAGAATGGAACCTTAATTGCAACGAATGCAGCTCAGACCAGCGAAGTAACTGCAAATGTGAAACAGAAGGTAGTAACCAGAGCAGGTGCAAGCGCAGATCTGGCAGGCGCTGGAAGCGGTACCTCCACAGGAACAGGAACCTCTGCAGGAACCGGTACTTCCGGTACAGGAACCAGCGGCAACTCCAAGAAGAGCGTAGGAGTCGGAGCTTCCTTCGCACTGACCATCGCAGATGCAAAGGCAGATGCAGTTGTCAATGGAACCATTAAGACAGATGGAAACCTTCAGATTGAAGGTATCGTGATCAGTGATGTAGAGACCAAGGCAGTTGCAGGAAATGACGCATACGAAGAACCGGCAGAAGATGGCAAGATCAAGATCACAGTCAAGAATTCTGACGGCGAGGCAGTGAAGGATGCAACCGTCACCATCACAGTAAACGGAAAGACAGAAACAAAGACAACGGATGAGAATGGTCAGGTAATCCTTGACTCTGTAACAAAGGATAAGGAATACACCATCACCATTACAAAAGTACCAACAGAATATCAGATACCTGGTAATGATAAAGTGACCTTTACCTTAACAGCGGATGATACAGGTTACGCCAAGACCTTTGTTCTGGTTAAGACGAATCAGGATGAGAAGGACAAGTACGCATCCTTAGATGCAGCAGTGGCAGCTGCCCTGATCACCAACCGGGCACACGCAGAGGCATCTGAATCTTCCAACGTAACAACAGGTAGGGACTTCAGTCTCCATGCGGAAAGCACATCCGTTACCAATGTGATCTCTGAAGGTGAAGCAGAAGCCAGCAACGTGGCAGTCGGCGCGTCTGTAGCAGTGAACCTGGTAGCAGAAGAAGTGAAAGCCCTGATGGCAGGAACCGCTTCTGTAGGCGGCGATTTCTCAGTCACTGCGAAGGCACAGCCGAAGGATCTGGCAAGCGCTTACGCGACCGCATCCGGACTGGATCTCCAGAGATACAAAGATAAGTACAACACAACCATCAGTGATATTCTCAGTGGCAAAGCATTTAAGAAGGATACGACCGGAGCGGGCGGAAGCGGTTCTACCGGTTCTTCCGAAGGTACAACCAGCCAGGTAAATCAGAAGGTTGATGAACAGCTGGATAAGAGCAATACCACTGAAAACACCAATAATAAGAATACCAAGCCAGAAGCAACCAAAGAAGGCACCAGCCTTTCTTCCAAGGTTCTGAATGCAGCAGATGTTAAGACTTCTGAAAATTCTGCCAACACCGGCTCTACCGGCACCACCGGTACTAAAGGAGCTGCCAGCGCAGATCAGGCAAAGACAGAGGCAACTGCTGGTACGAACCCGACTGGCACAAAGACCGAGAAGCAGACCAATGTATCCGTAGCGGCTGCAGTTGGAACTTCTATCGTGTCCCATAAGGTAAGTGCGGAAGTAACTGGTCAGGTAACCAAAGCGAACAATGTAACCATTAAGGCAGAGAACCTTGATAATTTTGAAACCTTAGCAACCGGAGCAGCCGTTTCTAAGAAGACCTCCATCGCACTGGGAGTTGCAGTTGTAGTCAACAACAGTAAGACCTATGCGGCAGTGATGAAGAATCTTGGAACAAATGATACAAGGGTTGGCAATGTGACCATTCAGGCAGTCACAAAGCATAACACAGATCCGGAGTATCTGACCAAGCTTGGCGCACAGGCCATCGCCGGAGCAGCAAATGGCTCTGAAAAAGGCGGCACAGCAGTGGCAGGCGCAGTGGCTCTGATCGTGTCCAACGCGCAGACCAATGCACTGATTGGTCCGAACGCAGTGATTATTTATGCGAACGGTGATGTAAAGGTTGAAGCAACGGAGCAGAGCAAATTAGCGGCACGGGCATGGGGCGCAACACTGACCAGCAGCAAGTTCGATGAGCAGAACAATGCGGCAGGAACCGGTGCAGGCCAGACAGCAGGAACGACTGCAGGTGGAGCAGCTTCCGGAACAGCAGGAAGCTCCAGCGGCGCAGGCGTTGGTGCAGCATTTGCCATGATCTACGCATATGACCAGACAAAGGCAGAGATTGGGGATCAGGCACAGATCACAGCAAAGAGTCTGACAGTCAATGCACAGAAACAGGAAGTAAAGATTAATGCAGCAGATGGAATCAAGAACATCGAGATCAACGGTGTGATCACAACAGGTGCAACACAGATCAAAGATGGCAAGATTAAGATCAACACGACAGAGAATACTCAGAGTGAAGAAGAGATCAAGGTCAGTGATCTGGCAGATGTGGCATTGAACTTATGGAATCTGCTGGCTAATAAGAACTACTATCTGGAAGCAGTTGGTGGTTCCATAGCAGATACCGCAACAAGCTTTACAGGTGCAGGCTCCTTTACCGTATTAGTGGCACAGGATACCGTAGAAGCCCTGGTTGGAAAGAATGTAGTTCTGGTTCTGACCGATGGCCTGACCGTAACTGCAGCATCCAAGGTCAATGCAGTAACCATCGCAGGTTCTGTGGCATATGGCGGTTCTAAGAGTGCTGGCATTGGTGTCAATACAATTGTGAATGATACCGATGTCCGTGCAGAACTGGGAGATAAAACAAATGTTACCGTTAGTGGTAACGGAAACGTACTCATCAGCGCTGATGGCGACTTAAACCTTGTATCCGTTCTGGTAGCAGCTTCCGTATCTTCAACAAAGACAGGAAGCACCAGTGGAACACAGGCAGCAGGTGAAGGCGTTGTCAATATCTTCATCAATGACAACAAAGCAATCGCAAAAGTAGGTGATGCAGTCGTTATCAGTGTGCCAAACGGCAATGTAACGGTCAAGGCAGCATCTAAGATCGGTTACACAGGCATCGTAGGCGGACTGGCAAAATCCGGTGGACATGGAATCGGCGCATCCGTCAGCGTTCTGGTTGTCAATAACGAGATCCTGGCGCAGACCGGCAATGGTGCGACCATCACCGCAGGCAAGAAGATCCACGTAGATGCAGATAGCAAAGAAACCATCGTAGCAGTTGTTGTAAATGGAGCAGCAGCTACCGGAACAAACAGCGGTGTGGCTGTGGCAGTGAGCCCATCGGTCAATGTGATCAAGGGAAGCACCCAGGCGATCGCAGGAACCGGTACTTACAAAGCAAACACCATGGATGTGACCGCAGACAGCACGACGAAGATCGTGATCCTGTCCGGCGGAGCAGCAGTCAGCACAGGCAAAGCCGGTGTTGGCGGTTCTGTACAGGTGGATGTATTCTTAAAGAAAGTAAAAGCACTCATTGCAGATGGAACAGAAGGTACATATGCAGTCATCCTTGCACCAGGCGGTCTGACAGTAAGCGCAAATTCGAAAGAAGATTCTTATCTGTTTGTGATCGGTTTAGGTGGTGGAAGGAGCGCAGCAGTATCCGGCTCTATCGCAGTTGTAGTAATTGATAATGAAGTAGAGGCGAAGATTGGCGATTACGCTATGGTTGGCGCTACAAACAGCCGTGGTGATGTGACAGTCTCCGCAGAAGACGATATGGTTACAGTCGTATTAGCAGGTGGAGTAGCAGCTTCTACCAGTGGAGCAGCAGTAGGTCTTGCTAATGCAGATGTGATCGCGAGCGGAAGCACGAAAGCACAGATTGGTGACCATGTAACCGTCTATGGAAATAACGTAACAGTAACAGCAGCATCCGATAAGAAATTTATCAATGTTGTGATCAGCGGCGGCGTAAGCAATGCAAGCGCAGCAGTAGCCGGTTCTGCAGCAGTAGTTGTGGTTGGAGATACCGTAAAAGCAGCTATTGGTGATAACGCAGTTATCGATGCCAACGGTGACGTGGAAGTCATCGCCCTGGGAAGTACCGATATCATCGATATCGTTGGAAACCTGGGAATCAGTAACGGCAGTGCGGCAGTCGGTGCCTCTATCGATACCATCGTATATCAGGGAACGGTATACGCAGGAATCGGTAAAGGAACTCAGATCACAACCAGCAATAACGGCAATGTGATCGTGTCTGCAAAGAGTAATGACAAGCTGATCGATCTGGTGATCGGTGTTGGCGTATCCAGCGGCAGCGCAGCAGTCAATGGTTCTGTAGCAGTCATCGTGGCAAAGCAGAACGTATTTGCACTGATCGGCACACCAGACAGCAATAACAATTATGCAGACGCAGCAGGAACCAAGATCCAGGCAGACGGCAGCGTTCAGGTAACCGCAGAGGCAGAGCAGCTGATCCTCTCCGGAGCAGGCTCTGCAGCAATCAGCCTTGGAACCGCAGGCGTGGGCGCAGGTATCATCGTAGTGACCGATACCCACAGAGCATGGGCAGAGGCTGGCAAAGGCGCAGAGATCAATGCGCTTGGCAAAAAGCCAGTGACCGGCAATTTCGGAAAACTGGCAGTTACCTCTGGAACCAGCGGCAATGTAACTTATAAGAATGGTAAGCATGACCAGATGACGATCAATGGTGTGATCATTGGCGCATTTAATACGACCAACCTTCACACGATCGCAGTCACCGGTTCTGGCGGTTCTACTGCAGGTGTCGGTATTGCAACCGTAACCGTAGTAGAAAAGGCAAGATCCCAGGCAGTGATCAATGATAATGCGAAGATCAACCAGGGAAGCCGGACAGGTGCACATCAGCAGTCCAGCGTTCATGTCATCGCATCCAACGACACCGTAGAAAGTGTCTCGGGTGGTGCGGCTTCAGGCGGTGGAACAGCCGGTGTCTCCGGTGCAGTTGTAGTCTACACGGGAATCAAAAAAACAACCGCAAGAATTGGCGATGGAGCACAGGTAAAAGCAGAGAATGAGATCGTGGTTCTGGCGCACTCTGACAATCAGATTTATGCAAATGTTGTTGGTGCAGCAGTAGGCGGAACAGCCGGTGTAGGCGGATCTGTATCGGTTATCGTCCTTCAGGACACAACGACGGCAAGCGTTGGTGGAAATTTAACAGCGAATGCGATTACCGTCAAAGCAGAATCCAACGAATTACTGGAACTTTCCGCAACAGCTTTCCAGGCTGCCGGAACAGCGGCAGTCGGTGCATCCGTAGGAACCATTGTATTTAAAGGCAAAACATTTGCGATTGTTCGTCCAGAAACTACTTTAACTGCAGCCAATGGAAATATTACTGTCTACGCAGACTCTAAGGAAAAAGTGATCATGACTGTCCTTGGAGGCGGCGCAGGTGGAACGGCAGCAGTGAATGGCTCTTTCGCAGTTCTGGTCATGAACGTGACCACTCAGGCGAAGGTAGAAGATGGAACCTCCGGTAATGGAAGCAGTCTTAGCGCAGCGAAAGGTTCTGTTACAGTAAAAGCAACAGACACAACAGATTTGAACCTGAATACCGGTAATGTAACTGCTGGTGGAGCTGCAGCAGTGGGAGCGGCTATTGAAGTGGCAGTTTACCGCAATACGGTAACTGCAATGATTGGCAATTACAATACGGTAACAGCAAAATCCATTCTGGTTCAGGCAATAGCGGACCGTGATATCCAGGCGGCAGCTGTTATGGCAAGTGCGTCAGGAACTGCAAGTATCAACGGAAGTATTCTTGTACTTTCCATCGGAGCAGGAACGACCGATCCTGATGCAAACAAGGCAGAAACCAATGGAGGCGGCAATTCCTCTGATAAGGCAAGCAAGGAAGCATCTGATCGTGGTCAGGCAGCAGTAAATCTTGGGTACGGCCAGAAGGTCAATGCAGAGCAGGGCAATCGGTACGTCACAGAAGCAAACGGAACCATCAGTGGACTGGCAGCAGACAATAAAAATTTGATCAGCGGCTACTTCACCAGTGCAAATGTAGAAGACAAGACTTATGCAGGTATTGGTGATGGCGGTAAAACCACTGCAACGGATGGAAACGTAACGGTTAGTGCACAGGATCAGACAAAACTGAACTCTGTCGCAGGTGCAGCAGGTGGAAGCGGAACCGTATCTATCGGTATTTCCCTGAACCTTGCGATCCTGAACGGAACCGCAGAGGCAAGAATCGGCGGTACGGTAAAGGCAGACAAAGGCAGCGTTGAAGTTTATGCAAAGAATATTCTGAATGTTCCTGCATTTTCCGCAATCGGCGGCAATGGCAGCGGTGCAGTAGCAGTCACAGGTACGATTACCGTATTGAAGGCTGGCGAAAAGGCATATGCGTACATTGCGCCAAACGCAAACGTAGAAGCAGAAGGCAACGTGATCGTTCTTGCAGAGAGCAATCAGGATATCCTGGTTGTGAACGGCAACGTCAGCGCATCCGGTGCAGCAAGCCTGGGTGTGGCGACCAACGTGATCATTTTCTCTAACAAGACACATGCTTACGTTGGCGGTGGTGCAACCGTTACTGCCAATGCAAACAAAGGAAATGTAAACTTTGTAGACGGCACAACAACTTCTAAGGTAGATAGTAATTATAAGAAGTTAAATGATCAGAATACGAATACCGATTATGTATCTTCCAAATCCAACGAATCTGCTCAGTCTGGCGTGTTAGTAGGTGCGAAATCTTCTCAGAAGATCCGTAGTTTTGTAGTCAGCGGAGCAGCAAGCGGAGCCGTATCGGTAGTTGGTTCTGTCAATGTACTGACATTTGGCAGCGAGACCAAAGCATGGATCGGACAGAAGGCAAAAGTTACAACAAAGAACAATGGTGATATCCTGGTGATCGCAGTGGATACCACTTCCATTCAGGATGTGGTTGGTAATGTATCTGCCAGCGGAGCAGTCAGTGCAGGCATCTCCAACGACACCATTACCTTCCAGAAGATGACCAGCGCCTATGTAGATGAAGGCGCACAGTTAACCATCGGAAGAAATATCATCATCAAGGCAATCAGTGATGAAGCTTATGTGGTAGTCGTAGTCAGTGCCGGTGCAGCAGTTGGTGCAACACCAACAGGTGCTGTGAATGGAGCAGTTTCTACGATTGTCATAAAGAATGAGACTACAGCAGAGGTGAAGGCCAATACTGTAGCCACCATTCTGACTGCAAACGGCAGTATCGCAATCTGGGCAGAAGATAACCAGAACCTGTATGTGATTGCAGGATCTGCAAATACCGCCATCAGCGCAACTGGAGTATCTGTCAGCGGCGCAGCAGGTGTAGCGGTTGTGAAAGCAAGCAATAAGGTTCAGGCATTGGTTGGAAAATTGGCTCAGTTAGATGCTTATGGAACGACAGGTATTGCTTTCTATACCGGCGAGTTAGATGGCAATGATGGTAACCGGAAGAGAAACCGCAAGAAAGCGAATCAGTACGGCGTTCTCATCGGAGCATTTAATACCAACAATCTGATGGCAATCACTGCTTCTGGTTCTGCAGGTACTGGAGCAGCAGGCGCAATTGCTTCTACAACAGTGGTTTCTAAAACTGAAGTACGGGCAAAAGCAGAACAGGGCGCGCAGATCAACCAGAAGGTAAAAGCAAACCGGGAACAGAAGACATCCGCATCCAGCGTGAAAGTCATCGCCATGGATTCCACGGAGGTTGACACGGCAGCCGGTGGTGCGGCAGTCGGTATCGCAGGGGCAACTGGAACCATCGTAGTAACTCATTTAAAGAAGACCGTAGAGGCCATCTTAAATGGTACGGTTTATGCACCAGGCGGAGTTGACGTTTTGGCAATCAGCGATAACAATGTATTCTTGTTGACAACCAGCTTAGCAGGCGGTCTGGCAGGCGGCGCAGGAAGTGCATCCGTTCTCTACACAGAGAATACCGTAACCAGCCAGCTTGGCGGAACTATTGAGGCAGATAAAGCAGCAGTCAATGTAAAAGCTATCAACCGGCAGTATATTACTTCCGGCGCGGCATCCGTATCTGGCGGCGCAGTTGCAGTGGGCGGCGCAGGAGCAAGCATTATCTTCAAGAGCCATACCAAGGCGGAAGTGATGGATGGCACATCCATCAAAGCAGGTTCTCTGAATGTGAATGCACAGTCCAAAGAAACCATCACCGGTGTGGTGGCAGCAGCAACTGGCGGAAGCACCGCAGTGGGCGGATCTCTGATCCTGATCATTGCAAACGCAGATACAACCGCAAGAATTGGCAACAACGTAAATATCATTTTGAGCGGTGATTTAACCGTTCTGGCAGAAGATATTGCAACCATTAACATGACAGCAGGTACCGTATCCGGCGGTGGAACAGCCGTGGGCGGTGCAGCAGCGGTTCTGATCTTCAAGAATACCGTTCTGGCAGAGATTGGAACAAACGGCAGAATTACAGCAGCGAACCTGAATCTAACAGCAAACTCTGTACGGAACATTACTTCTTATGTAGCAGCAGGTTCCGGCGGTGTCGGCGCTGTATCCGGCAGTGTACTGGTAATTCTGGTTGGCAGCAAGCAGAGTGATGATGCAAAGACGGCAATGACTGGAAAAAACGGCAACAATGTAAGTTCCAATAGCCAGAAGAGTATCGATGGTGCCCTGATAAATGCCAGCAGTTTAACTAAAGAAAACCTGAAACTGGATATCACAGGTTACTTCACAGAAGAAACTGCCAATGCAACAACGGCGAGAATCGGTTCTGGAACTGTGATCACCTTAACAGGCAACGCCAAGATCAATGCAGCAGAAACAACCGCAGTAACCGCATATGTAGGTTCTGTATCTGCAGGTGGTTTGGCAGCAGGCGGTGCGGTGGCTATCGCAATCTTAAATGGCACGGTTCAGGTGGAGATCAACGGAACCATCAACGCAGGTGGTACCGTAACCATCAACGCAGAGAACCAGATTACCAGCAGTGCTTTTAAAGCGGTAGCAGGTTCTGCAGGATTCATTGGACTGGGCGCAGCCGTGGCTTACATGGATGTGACCGGAACAACGAAAGTTCTGATCGGAAGCACCGGTTCCGTAAATGGAACGTCTGGAGTTAACGCATCAGCACAGTTAATCATCACTGTGAATCCGACAGCAGACGGTTATGCTGGTGGATGGGCATCCGCTGGAATGGCAGCAGCCAGATTAAAAGTGACTGGGACAACCATCGTAGAAGCACTTAATAGCAGCAGTTTGGCATCTGCCAATGGCAATGTGAAACTGAATGCATATCAGAATATTACTTCTACAGCAACCACCACAGCAGCAGGTGTAGGTTATGGAGCAACAGGATCTGTGACTCTTGCACTTGTAGAGGTAGGAAATACAACAAAAGTAGCAAGTGGAGCCAATGTGACAGCATCAAAGGGTACTTACGATATTCTGGCCCACAGTATTTTAACTGCAACAGCAAATGCGTATGGTTTATCAGCAGCATTAGGTGGATCTGTTCAGGCGGCGATTGCCAGACTGACAGTAAAACCGGTTGTGTTAGCATCTGTTACAGGCGGCCAGATTCAGGCTAAAAATATAAGAGTGCGTGCATTGTTCAATGTCAATGATAATAACTCTTATAACAAGGCTGGTAATCTGGAATCCAATGCATATGCAGGAGCAGCCGGTGGCCTGGTAAGTGGTTCTGGTGCATCTTCGGAAATCACCGTAGACGGCAGTGCAACCGCAGGAGTATCCAACGCAAATCTAACATTGACAGAGGATGCCCTGGTACTCAGCAAAGCCAACGGAAGCTTAACCGGTAATGGAGCAGGCTTAGCGGCAGCTGGTGGCGCGGCAGTTGGTGGTGTCGTGGTGAAGATCAACAACACCTTCAAGACCATTGCCCAGATCACCAAAACAACCATCACAGCAGCAAGAAACGTCTCCGTTCTGGCAGATTATGACGGAACTTTAAACGGAACAGCCAAAGGAACCGCAGGCGGACTTCTGGTAGCTGGAACCGCACAGAGCCTGTCCATGACAGAGGACACTACAACAACAGCCAATATTGCAGGCAACAGCAAGATAGACGCAACGGGAACCGTTTCTGTATTGGCACAGGATGAGCATCAGGTTGGCGGAAAAGCAACCGGATATAGCGTAGCAGGTTTTGCATCTGGTGGTCTGACAAAGATCACAACGGAGATTATCAACAAGACGACTGCAGGCGTGAATGGAAGTACTGTTACGGCACAGAACATTCTGATCAAAGCAGGAACAGCGATCAAGAAGGACACGACCGCAACGGCATCCTCAGGAGCCCTTGGTGGATCAGCAAATGATGTCAGCGATAATACGACTGTATCCAATCAGACTTATGCAGAGGTAGGAAGCGGAAGTAAACTGACAGCGACGGACAACAATCTGGATGATAATGCAATCGTGATCATAGCAGAATCTGATAACTCTTATAAGGGTTATGCAACTGCGATCGCCGGAGCAATCATTGCCAAAGGTGTTGCCAGAGCGATTCAGACAGTGACAGATGATGTACGAGTGAGAATATCTCCATCTACGATCATTGCACAGCAGGGTAATATCGTTATCCACGCATCAGTGAAGGACATTACCTCCAACTTAACTGCATACGGCGGTGCAGGTGGAGTGGCAGCAGGAACAAATGTTAAGGCAGAGGCAGTTACAAATGCTAACGCAATTGTGGAATTCATCGGCGGATCTTCTGGTAATCATGCGTCCGTTAATGCAAGGACCGGAGACACAACGATTGGAACAGAAACCAATACGGAAGCTAGAGTTTATGGAAAAATCAAGTTCACCGTAGACGGTCTCAGTTCAATTTCCACAGATGTTAAGAATACGATGAAGATCAATTCCAAGATCGATCTTGGATCGTACACAGAAGTGTCAGCGGCGAAGAATCTGGATATCCAGGCACTGATCAAGAGAATCTACGCATATGCTTCTGCATATTCGGAGACTGGATCTGTGATCAATACCCAATCTAGGCCAAATGCAACCGTCGATGTCACTGCATATGCAACGGTTACAGGAACTGGCGTGAAGCTGCATGCAGGTGAAAGATTAACCCTGTACGCGATTTCAACCAATGATATTTATACAAATGCTTACAGCTATGGATATACTGCAGGTGGAACCGGTTCTGTTATTTCAACAGCAACCAACAACACCAGAATCTATGGCAATGTAGAGATCAAGGACAGCAGCTCTTCAATGAACGCAAGAGACATCGCGATTGGAGCAGCAACGAAGAGCGAGAGCGAAGTATCCTATACAAAGAAAGCAGAGTATAAGGCAGTCACAGTAACCGAATTTATAAAAAAGACGGTTACAAAGACAAAGAATGTAATCGAAAAAGTTTCTGAAAAGATCTGTAAGAAACTTCCATGGCCACTGAATAAGATCGTGAAATGGATCACAAAGACGATCGTAAAGGTGATCACCTGGGTAGAGGAGATTGTAGTAGAAAAGATCCTTCAGAGTGAGACAGAGAAATATGAAAAAGGTTCTTACAGTTCGACAAACAATGTGATCTTAAATGGTGATATTTATTATGGAAGCAACGCAGCTGTGGACATTATCATTGATGAACATGGAAACATCGCCAATAAAGATGTGACTTATGAGACAACCGGTAATGATGTCAAGATCAAAACCTTCAGCTCCAAGGCCAACGGAAGCTTAAAAATCGAATCCGCATATGGCAAGGTAAGTGGAAATGTGAAGGTTCACAGTAACAACGTGATCACCAAATTGAATATTACCAACAACTCGGCTAAGAATTTGATCTTAAAGAACATTGATCTTTTAGCAGAGTATGATCCTGAAAGTTGCGCATATACCATTCTCTGCAGTGATTATTCGAAATTTGTGATGGAGGACGTGGTTGATAACATGACTCAGCCGGAAGTTACCATTACAACGAATACTGGAAAAGATGTTACCTTTGATGGTCTGTTCTCTTACTATACGGCGATCTTAAATATTCTGTTCAACGGAACGAAGGGAAACGTATACTTTGGAGAAAATGCGAAGCTGGATGTATCGAAGTTAAATATCCAGAATGCAGATAATGTAGGAACGGACGGAAGACCGCTTCATGTCAATCTGTTTGTGGCAAAAGATAACAACAACAACCTGAAACGTCCGGAACTGATCGTAGATGCAGCTGGTAATGTCTATCTCCAGGCAGGACTGAAACGTTATGTGGAGGTTCAGGGAACGACCTCTGCACAGGCGAAGGCACTGGCAGATGCAGAGGCAGCGAAGATCAGCAATGTGGACCGGGCTCTGATTCAGTCCATCAAGGGCAAAAAGATCCGCCTGGCACTTGATCTGCCAAAATTGGTAGTAGGCGTACTGGTTGAAGATCCGGTGACTGGAGCATATAAGTATACAACGACAGAATCTGTTTCTACCGCATTAAATATTGTGGTAACCAGCAGTAAGACAGAAACACAGATCACTGATACCTTATATGAGAAAACAGAACTGGATGCAGCAAGTGGTGAGTGGAAGACCCGGTATTATACGGATTCTGCATGTATGAACCAGTATCAGGTCGCAGCCGGAAAACACGTAGAAGAGCGTTATGATACGGAAGGCTTTGAGTACTATCTGGTAACAACCGTTGCGGATGATCAGGTAACCTATCAAAAACTGGATCAGCCTGCAGAGTATCTGAAGGATGCAGATGGAAACCCAACTGGTCAGGTGAAAGTGAAGATCGGCGGCACAGAGCAGACAATCACTCTGGGAAGCACGAATGGAATCCAGTATCTGAAGAAGTTAGAAGATGGCACCTACACAGAGGAGATTTCAAAGAACTACTGGCTTGTAGATGATGAGGTAACTCTGCTTTACAAACCGGCACCAGGAAGCACAGATGAGAATCAGTACGATGAGATCCGTTATAACAAGAATACGAAGAAATATGAAGTTGTGAAGGCGGGTCAGGTGCTTAAGCAGTATGATTATATTTCTTACGATGAGACATCCAGTCAGTATGTAGGTGTAACGGTTACAACCGTTGAAAAAGAGCAGGATGTTACTGGAATGACAGAGGGTAAGACGGTTGAGTTTGAATACAACAATCTTGGAACTTACAATCTGAATACGATCACTGCTGAAAATGATGTCAAGATCCTTGCACCGGGAACTGAGGTTAACCTGACAGGAACGACCGTGGCGGGCACTGATCTGACTCTGACAGCAGATACCGTGACAAGAGAAGGTTCTCAGAATATTGATCTGAGAGCAGCTGGCATGAAACTCCAGGTAACCAAAAGCTTTGGAACAGCTGCAACACCGATTCGTGTATCCGTCGGAGAAAGAGGATTGTCTACAACAGATCTAAACACTGGATCAATCTATCTGGCAGCGAAGGAACGAGATCTGGGTATTGGCTCTATTATTTCTGACAGTGTCGTAGAGATCCGTGCAGATCATGTAGTGAAGGCAGTTACCTCCGAGACGAACATCAAGGCAGCCGCTCTTCGAATCTTAAAGAGCAGTGCGATCGGAACGAAGGAGCAGAACCTGAGAACAGAGATTTCCGGTAACATAGAGATGATCTCTGCCGGTGATATCTACGCAACAGAGCTGGGCACAGCTAATGTGAAGAATATCAGAAGCACCAAGAACGAAGGAAAGGTTTCTCTGACAGCAGCAGGTATGGTAAACTGTGCAGAGGGCGGCAGTGCGGCGATCACTGCAGACAATATTACCCTTCATGCAACTGCAGGAAGTATCGGAAGTTCTGCAAAAGCGATGGATGTGGAGGTTGGAAGCGGTACACTGAATGCAGTAGCGGATCGCGGAAGTCTGTATCTGACAGATCTCACCGGAAATGTGATGTTAGGACAGCTGCAGGCAGTTGATAAGATCGTCTTTAAGGCAGCCGGAAGCATCAGTGGAAAGACCAGTGCAGCAGGAATGGCTGCTGTGACTGCAGCAAATGCAGAAATCACCAGCATCAATGGCAACATCGGAATGAAAGTTCAGCCGTTGAAGACGAAGGTATCTTCTATGACTGCATCTGCAGCAAAAGGAAGCATTTTCTTAGACAACACGGAAAAGAGCGGCTATTTAGCTCTCGTGGATATCAAAGCAAAAGAAGATATCCAGATCAAGGCAAACAGTCTGACTGGAACCGCAGTTGGAGATGAGCCGGAAGTGACAGGCAGAAATCTGAAATTGACTGCAGTGAATGGCAATATCGGAACCGCAGACCGTGCATTGAAGGTGAAGGCAGATACACTGGATGCAGATGCAGCAAAGAATATCTGGATGAAGTCCATTGGCAGCACAACAGTGAACCATCTGACCGCTCCGGAAAGCATTCAGTTTACGGCAACTGATAAGATGACCGCAGGAGCAATCGCAGCGAACGAAGTACATGTAACAACCAAAAAACTGGATATCACAGCAAAACAGATCGCGGAAAACACCAATTACTTACGAGTAAAAGGTTACGCAGAAGCTGGAAACCAGACAGAACTGGAGCTGCAGGCGAAAGCCAAGACAGGCGTATATATCCAGGACAGCAGCAAGACTCTGAAACTGAAGAACGTTTCTTCCGATAGCAATGATGTGAAGATCAAGACGACCGGAGCTATGATCAATGGTCTGGACGACACAACTGCCAATGTAACTGCCAAGAACATTGTTCTGGAAGCAGATACGGTTGGAACAGACGAGAAGGCGTTGACCACCAACCTGATCGTAGACAATAACCTGCCTTCAGCAAATAATGCGCTGATCGTAAAGGCTAACGGCAACATCAATCTTCACGACATCGGAACCGAAGGAATTCTTCCAATCACCGAGATGAGTTCCGCAAATGGCGATATTTCCTTCCGTGCGGAGCGCAGCACTGCTATTGAGACCATCAAGGCAGAAAATGGAAGCATCACCAGCCGGGTAAATGGAGATTACTCCATGAACAACTTAAAGGCTGGCAAGATGGTGAATATCTATGCAACTGGTAAGATTACCGGTAACGTAGATGGCAATTTAACCATCGGTCATGTGGAAGCTGGAAGTGTAGGTGACCGCAAGGACATCACACTTACAATCAACAACGGAAACCTCTTAAGTGGACTGGAAAGCACAGAAGCAGATCAGACCAATTTGAGAGGACAGAATATCACCTTAACGGCAAAGGCAGGCGCAGCAGAGGGAAGCGGTAATCTTGGAACAGCTGAGAAACGGATCACCGCAGAGGCAGATGGAAAACTGAGTGTTACTGCATCGAAATCCATTTATCTGCACGCACCGAAGGATACCGACATGAGTGAGCTGAATGCGGAGTATGCAGATCTGCTCTTTGACGGCAAGGCGGACATTACCAGCAGCACTTCTGTAAACGGCAAGATCGACGCAAAGGGATTGAACCTGACAGCAGAAGGAAGCGTAGGAAATGCCCAGAATGCTACAGAGATCAATGTACATGGCGAGAAGCTGAACATTTCTGCAAAGAATGACATTTATGTAAATGAAGTCGATGCAGAAAGCGGAAAGACAGATATTGGAACGGTAGCAAGCGAGAATGGCAATGTGACTTTGACAACAGCTCAGGATACCGTGATCGACAGCCTGAAAGCAGAAAATGGTGATGTAACAGTCACTACTGCAGGCAGTCTTGCAATCACAGATCTGACAGCAGAACGCATCAATGCCCAGGCAGCAACTACCATCACGGCTGGTATCACAGGTGATATCATCGTGAAACGTCTGGAGGCACCGGAAAGCATTAACGTCCATGCAACAGGAACCTTGTATGCGGATCATCTGGATGATGAGGACAGCGTTCATGTCACCACGAAGAAGTTAGACATCACCGCAGGCCAGATCGCGGCAGATGAACAGCCTCTGAAGGTGAAAGGAACCGCTAACGAGGACGGAGCTATCGAGCTGGAGCTGAATGCATCCACCAAGACTGGAGCATTTATCCAGGATATCAGCGACATTCTGAAGCTGAAACATGTAGAAGCGGAGAATGGCGCAGTGAAGATCAAGACAACCGGCTCCATGGTCAATGGACTGGATGAGGAAGAGAATAAGAAGGCCAATGTAAAAGCACAGACCATCGTTCTGGAAAGTGGAAGCTCCATCGGAGCTGCAGACCGGAATGTGACCACAAACCTGGTGATCAATCCACTTATGGAAGCAGACAATACGCTGACTGTGAAAGCAGACGGTAATATGTATCTCCATGATATTGGAACAACGGGTACCTTACAGGTGGCTGATCTGACTTCTGCAAAAGGCAATATCATCTTCACCGCAGACAGAACGACTGTGGCAGAGAACCTGTCTACAGAGCATGGAACCATGAATTACCAGATCCACGGTGATTTCACTGCTAAGAAGCTGAAAGCAGAAGGAAGAACCGACATCACTGCTGATGGCGATGTGGATATTACATCGGATGGCGATCTGATCCTTGGTCGAGTAGAGGCTGGAAAGGAAGAAAACCGGAAGAACATCACGATCAACGCAGTGGGCGGTAATCTTCTGAATGGTTTAAAGGCAGAGGAGACCAGTCAGACCAATCTGGCCGGTAAAGACATCACCTTAAACGCAACCGGCGAGACAGCTGATGGCACAGGAAACTTAGGAACCGCAGACAAATGGCTGGTTCTGGAAACAGAAGGTCAGCTTAAGGCTGATGCAGCAGGTAACATGTGGTTAGAGGATGTCCGGACACAGAAACCGGAAGAAGGAACCTGGAAGGTAGGACATCTGGTAAGCGGATCTGAGGATGGAGAGATCCATCTGAAATCTGCAAGAGATACTGCAATCGATGAACTGACTGCCGGAATGATCGATCTGGATATTGATGGAATGGCATATGTGACGAGCAGTGGTTCCTTAAATGGTACCATTAAGTCCAAGGGCCTGAACTTGAAAGCAGATTCCATCGGAGCGAAAGCAGATGAGTCTGAGGAAGGTTCTAAGGATCAGTACCTGGATATCGATGCAGGCGGTAAGAAGATCACCATTTCTGCAGAACATGATATTTATGCAAATGAGATCAATCAGGAAAGTGGATTGACAGTGATTGACAGCCTGTTCAGTGCAAACGGAAACATTTCCTTAAAGACTGCACAGGATACTGAGATTGGAAGCATGAAGGCAGAAAACGGTGCAGGAATGGTCGAGACTGCTGGAAACCTTACAATCGCAGAACTGACAGCGAAGACGGCAGACATGACAGCAGCAGGAACCCTGGAAATCGCAGAAATCATTGCTGACAGCTTAAAGGCAGTGGCTGGCGAGCTTCTGAAAGTGGCAACCAGCAAAGACCTCCATGCAGAACTGTTACGGGCAGACCGCGTAGAGGCAGAGGCTGCAGGTGAGATGGTGATCGATGAGCTTCTTACCGATTACGCAAAACTGACAGCTGGCGGAAACGCAGATGTGACAACCAGTGGTGATCTGAGTGCAGGAACTATTGAGGCGGCCAATATCCACCTGAAAGCAGCAGGTGATCTTGGAACCAGGGAAGAGGCATTGATGCTGAAAACTGGTGACCGCGTAGAGGCAGAAGCTGGCGGTCTGATCAATATTCAGGAGACCAGCACTGAGCCTGGCAAGACCACGATCACTGCCAAGAGTGATAAAGACGATGTAACAGTGGAAACCAGTCGTGATCTGGTTCTGGAAGATACCCAGGGTCAGAATGTGAATGTGACCACAGGCGGTAAGTTAGAGGCGAAGAATATAGAAGCAGCCGAGAATGGCAGACTCTATATGGAAGCGGAGAAGGATATCGTCATCAACAATGACGTCCAGTCCGTATTTGGCAGACTGGTATCCAGAACCGGTGGAATCGACCTGACACAGGCAGGAAACATCGTTGTTGAGTCTTTGGCAGCAGCAGGCATCGTCAATATGAAGACAGATGATTTCATCAAGGTGATCGCAGAGAGTATCCTTTATCTGGGTACCTGGACTGCAGACCAGCTGATCGAGATCACTTCCCAGTATGACATCCTCAACGGTCTGAATGTGGCAACTGCATGCAACGCAACTGCAGAAACTGTCCGCATGAATACCTCCGGCAATATTGGTTCTGCTGAGAAATCTGTAAGAACCAAGGCAGAAAATGGTGGATTCAAGGCAGAAAACATGTATCTGGACAATGACGGTTCTCTGAAACTGGAGAACACGGACATCGGAAAAGATGCGGATCTGACCGTGAATGGTGATCTGACCAATGAAGACGCGGTTCTGAAAGCAGAGAAGCTTCATGTGAAGGCAGAACATGCAGATCTGACAACGGATGTAGATGAGATCGCCGGTGAAGTGGCTGAGAGCATCGCCATCAGAAATCAGAAGGGCATGAAAGTAACCGAGCAGCTGACTGCTGGTAAGGAAGTATCGATTGAGACACCGGGTGGAACCATCGAAGTAAGTGGAATCATCGCATCTCCAAAAACCATCTTAAAGGGTGCGGACCATATCATTGTCCGTGTAACGGATAAGATCGGAGAATTGGATGTGGAAACTGCAGAGAAGAAGGATACCGGTGAAGAGGATACCGATGAGACTCTGGATCAGCCATCGGTTAATCTGACCATGGAGTCCTCAAAGGATAACCAGCAGATCCATGTAACAACACCTGGAAGCTTCAAGATGACGACTACAGAAGCTGACGAGATCATCCGTTTCTTCGGAGACCGGATCAGACTTCAGGGCGGAACCAATGACGCTGAGATCTGGTTCAACCTGGCTCCTGGTACTGTCGAAGCCATCGTTCCAGGCGGCAATAACCTGATCGACATCGTAACGACCATGGCGCCGACTACCATCACCACAGGCAGCGGAGATGACACATTCATTCTTGGCGGCCCGGTGGAAGATGAAAAAGACGCAGCATACAAGTTCCATGAAAATGGAATCACCGGAGAAGAAGAGGGATATTTAGGAGCTGGCAATCAGCATGAACTGAGAATTTCTACCGAAAGCGGAACCAACACCTGGCATTTATGGATGAGCGGAACCGATTTCTATATCGAAGGCGGTATGGGCGACGATACCTACATCCGTCACGGCTTCACTTATGAAGACCGGGATGGCAATATAGGCTATTTTGCAACCAATCATTATCACATCACCGATGAGGGTGGTTACAATACTTACATCGGATTCCCGGTAGCACGGGAGGAGAAGGATCGCAAGCATGATCCGGAGGCCGGCTTGAAGGGCAGATGGATTCAGACTGCGGACGGAAACTGGATGTTCAAGATGGATGATGGATTCGCAAAGAGCATGTGGGTGAAGGTTGGTCAGAAGTGGTGGTACATGAATGAAGACGGTTACATGCATACCGGCTGGCTGCTGTACAACAACCAGTGGTACTACCTGATTCCGGGTGAAGGTTCCATGCATATGGGCTGGATCCTGATCAATGGAATCTGGTACTATCTGAATCCTGTATACCAGGAAGGCAGACCACAGGGTTCCATGTACTGCAACGAGTATACACCAGACGGATATTTCGTAGGAGCGGACGGAGCCTGGATTCCTTCCATTCCAAGATATCTGGGACAGAAAACTGCATAAAGAGATAGAATAAAGCCATATGGCTCTGATTCGATCGAACAAAGAGAAGAGGCGTTTTCAAACCGGGGAACCGGGGCGGAGACGCCTCTTTTTTCTAGTGTCATAGGAAACTTCGTCCTATGACACAAAAACGCTCCGCGGGATGTGCACTCG